>Ga0156562_118_pt3 | contig 2232 bp, 6 predicted proteins | sample RifOxyB2_FD_111957 | JGI IMG/M metagenome (GOLD analysis project Ga0156562, IMG submission 111957) | Candidatus Kerfeldbacteria bacterium RIFOXYB2_FULL_38_14 | reverse complement strand
GGTCGCGGCGCGATCGCCACACAACCCGGCCTCCTCGTCCTCGGGCCCACAAACAGGCCCACACCCTACCAGAAACAACACCGCCATAACAAGCAGTACAGGTACGCTGTTCTTCAACATCGCTAATTCCTTTCTGTTTTGACCAGAATTTGCCCGGACACGATACGTTTCGTGCCGGGCGTTTCGTGAATTCCTGTTTGGATTTATTCGATAATTGATAAATACGGGGTTGTAGGGGCGGGTCGCGACCCGCCCCTACGAAAAACCCGCCCTTACGAAATATTCCCAAACAGGAATTCACGAACTTATAACACATTTTAAAGGGCAATCCGTCTTTTAACCTTTTTTCATTTTGTTAAAAGACCCACAATATTAGCACGTTTTGACTTTTTTGTCAATAGAAGGTATAATCACCCTATATGACCTATGATAATTTCCTTTTTAAGAAAAAAGATATCGCTAATATTTGTGATAAATATGATGTTGGTTTTTTAGGTGTTTTTGGATCACAAGCGCGCGGTACAGCCACCAAAAACAGCGATGTGGATTTGTTAGTCAGCTTTATTAAGCCAAAATCCTTTTTCGATATGATTCACATGGAAAAGGAGTTTTCCAAAAAATTTAATAAAAAAATCGACTTAGTCACAAAACAGTCCATTAGCCCGTATTTGCGTGAACGTATTTTGCAAGAAGTAAAACCTCTTTATGAACGAACGTGATGACTTGGTATATATCAAACATATCAATGATAATTTGACAGCAATTTTTACTTTTTTACAAACCACCGATACAAAAGAAAAATTCACCAAAAATTTTTTGATCCAAAATGCCATAATGTATCAATTGATGATAATGGGTGAGGCCGTGAAAAATTTATCGTCTGAATTTCGTAAAAATCATATTTATATTCCTTGGAGTGATATCACCGGCCTGCGCGACAAACTTATTCATCATTATTTTGGGACGGACATAAATATTTTATGGGATACTTTACAAAAAGACCTGCCGGAATTGCGAAAAAATATTGCCGAGATTGTAAAAAATAACCAATAATTTTACGTATTTTTTGGATTATTTTTTATGTATTTCCGAATACGTTGTAAATCCGCGTCATTGCGGATAATGTGGTCGTAATATGAACGTTGCCATTGAAAATATGTTAATCCATGTTGATGGATTTTTTTGGATGATGTCGTTTTAAATGCACCGATTAATTCCGGAATTGGTTTTGTTTTTTTGGTTTTTCGTAGGGATTTCGGTAGGGACAGGTCGCGACCTGTCCCTACGTCCGTAATGTTAACGATCACATGTACATGATTGGGCATTATTATGTATTGATCCAATTCAACGTATGGATATCGTTTTTCCAACCACAACAATTGTTTTTTCACAATTTCCCCATAAACATTTAACACCATTTCTCCATTTTCCACCTCACCAAAAACACATGCCATGTTTTTGCCAACGAATATTTTTTCGGTTTGGTAAAATCATAAAATAAAAAACACGCGCCAGGCGTGTCCGAATTAAATTATATCATGTTTTATTTCATATCGAAATTATTTTCAATATATTTTAATACAAATCTGGGTTCTTTATTTTTTCTTACCCGTCATGTATGGATAAAAATTTTCGTATTCAATTTGAGCTAATTTCAAAACAGATCGTAAAGTGCCGCGTGCCAGTTGTTTATGAACAGGCACAATCGTGATAATATTTTTAAATTTTGTAATTTTTTTTAGCTTAACGTGGCTACCCTTTTGAGAAATGACCACAAAATCAAAATATTTAGTAAGAATGTTAATTGCCTGTTTTCCAGATAAAATTTTAGGCATATTCCACTTCTAAAACTGAAACAAAAGGTGCGCTTTTTTGCTTGATCTTTTTTGAAGAAATTTTTTCGTCTTCAAGATATAGCTCTACTGCTTCTGTTAAATTCTTTTTTGCCTCTTCAATAGTTTTTCCTTGGCTAACTACACCCAATTCTAAAGCTTCAGCAATATAAAACTTGCCCTCTTGTTTAATAATCATGGTGCAAATATATATCATATAATTATAATATCAAAAATTAAAAAAAAGTCAAAAAAAATAATTGTCAATAATAAACGCATTAAGATATCCACAGAAGGAATTTACATAGAAATTCCCTACTTTTGTGTATTCGATGTGTATCAAATCCACAAAAGTGCAGAGATAGGGTTTTGGCGATTTTGTGAATCACCTCCTTGGGCC
>Ga0156562_110_pt1 | contig 46547 bp, 35 predicted proteins | sample RifOxyB2_FD_111957 | JGI IMG/M metagenome (GOLD analysis project Ga0156562, IMG submission 111957) | Candidatus Kerfeldbacteria bacterium RIFOXYB2_FULL_38_14 | reverse complement strand
ATTTATTAATTATCAAATTAAAAATTAGCCTATTTTAGGCTAATTTTCAAGTAAATATTAACTTTTTACCACGACGTTTATGTACCTTATGCCATATGCGTACACTTTACTACAACACTTGTGCTTTATGTAAAAAACAAGGCTTATCAATGGTTTCTTCTGATGCCGGTTGGATGAATTATTTGTCCTGAGTGCTATTTTAGTGACAAATGGAATGCAGCTGATTTTGCTCAAGATATTGACTGGAATAAATCCATTTTTGATCAAATATTAGAACTAACTAAAAAAACGCCATTGTTGTCTTTAACCGTGCAACAAGACACCATGGAAAATAGCAGTTTCTGCAACGGAGCGAATACTTTGAAAAATTGCTATTTAACTTTTAATATTGCAGAGGCTGTAGAAACCTACTATTCCGAAGCGTTAAATAATGTTTTTAATAGCATGGATATTTTTTATAGCTATTACATAGAACTTTCTTATGAAATAGTTAATAGCAAAGATGTGTACCATTCTTTTTATTGTTTGGATTGCAGTAACATAAATGACTGTTATTTTTGTTTTAATTGTAATGGTTGTACAAATTGTTTTGGTTGCACTAATTTAAATAACCAAAAATATTATTGGTTTGATGAGCAGTTAACACCAGAAGAATATCAAAAGAAATTTAGGGCTTTAAATTTGGGAGATGTTGAAGAAAGGAATAAGTGGTTAAGCAAAGCTAAAAAAGCTTGGAGCGAAGCAATTGTAAAATATATACACACAGCTAATTCTGAAGATTGTTCTGGTGACTATATTTATAATTGTAAAAATGTAAAAAATTCTTATTCAATGAACGGTTGTGAAAATTGTAGTTATTGTGCATATCTCAATCTTCCCACAATCAAAGACACTTATGACGTTTGTTATTGGGGGTCTGATATAGAGAATTGTTATGAATGTTGTGTCATTGGAGCAAGTGCGTATAATTTAAAATTTTGTCAAGAATGTTGGCCGGGGTGCAGTGATTTAGAATATTGTGCCGAGTGTCGTAGTTGTAGTAATTGCTTTGCTTGTGTGGGATTAAAGAAAAAAAAGTTTTGTATTTTTAATAAGCAATATTCAGAAGACGAGTATAAAAAATTGGTGATAAAGTTGAAAAATAAAATGAGAAACACAGGTGAATATGGTCAGTTTTTTCCGGGCAAGCTAAGCCGTATGGCTTACAACGAATCAGTTGCAACAGAACTCTATCCTTTAAAAAAAGAAGAGGCCTTGAAACTGGGGTTTAGATGGACTGATAATTTACCTTATACTAGCGGTAAAGAAACCAAAAAATGGGAAGAAATCCCCGCAGATATTGAAAAAATTGATGACAATATTATTAAGGAAACCTTAGTTTGTACAGGGTGTCAACGTAATTATAAAATCATTGCTCAAGAATTAGCTTTTTACAAAAAAGAGAGCATTCCTTTGCCACGCAAGTGTTCTAACTGCCGCCATGTTGACAGATTAGCTTTAAAACAACCTAATAAAATCTACCACGGCAAATGTATGAAAACAGGTTGCAACAACGAATTTGAAACATCTTTTCCGCCAGACACCAGTCATCAAGTTTATTGTGCAGAGTGTTATCAGAAAGAGGTGTATTAAATATAGACAGTTATACTCTTTTTTGGTATACTTTTTAAGTTCCGGGCTGTAGTATACCGGTAGTACGCGCCCATGGGGTGGGTGTAGACCGAGTTCAATTCTCGGCAGCCCGATTAACAGGTGTAACATGCTTACGACCAATAAAGCGTTAATCAATCAAATCAATAAAAATATTATTTAAGTATTATTATTAAAACATTTTTATGAAAAAAACCATGCCTTTAGCGGGATTAACTCTCGCCCTGATGTTGATGGTTATGCCATCATACGTTTCTGCTGAAACTACAGCAGAACAATTGCAAACCGCCTCAGATGAGGTGCGAGCGCAAATTCAAGACACGCGCGCTGAACTTCAAGCCTTGCAAACAACCTGTGATGCCAGCGTCAACGATTGTTTGACTGCCATGGTTGATGAGTTGGAGGGTGTAGACGCACTTTTAGTGCAAGCGGAAAAAGATTTGTGGTACAACATAATTTTTGCCAACGCTCAAGAAAAACGCACTTTGCAAACCACTTTACGCGCCACCATTTCTTATGAACGAGTAAAAATTGAGGAGCTGGAAAGCATTCAAGCGGACTTAACCGCCGGTACTATTACCGAAGATGAGGCTAAAACTGAAATCAATACGCTGGTAGACGAAGCGCGCGCTGATTTAAACAGTCGCAAAGACGCTTTCAAAAATAAGCTGGAAGAATTCTTAAAGTTAAAAGTACACGCCACGGACGTTTATCTTGGCTGGCAAATTAACGACGCCAAGGCCGCTCGTGATAACTATAAAGCTTTAGATTTTAAAACCGCTCGTTTAAATACACTCTTGACTCAAGCCGAAGATTTACATACTGAAGGTGATACTCTGTATACTGCCGGTATTGATGGTCAGGGTGACGACATTACAGAATTACACCAAGCGGCCACCAAATTATTGCAATCTCGTCGCGCCATGAATAAAGTAGCGGTACGTTTGGCCGCCATGGAAGCTAAATGGTCAACTGATCGCGCAGAGTAAAATTTTTCTAAAGTTAAAAAACCTCGCATTTTGCGGGGTTTTTTGTTTTGCTTGCATTGCTTTTATAATGATGTTTGCTATACTGTGATTATATAAACTTAATAAAATTTTATGGCAAAAAAATCAATATCAGAATTATTTAATTTTAAAGATAAAATCGTTATAGTCACAGGCGGAGCCATGGGTATTGGCTACGGCATCGTGGAGCGTTTTCATGAAGCCGGTGCTGGGGTGGTGATGGCGGATATTGATGAAAAAGTTGGCCAGGAAAAAGCCAATGCTCTTAATACCAATGAGGTACCGTGTGTGTTTATTAAAACAGACGTGAGTGCGGAACAAGATGTTGTGCAATTGGTTAGCAAAACCATAGAGCAATTTGGAAAAATTGATGTATTAGTGAATAATGCCGGAATTTTTCCGCAAAAACCGGTTTTGGAAATGGAGCTAACATTGTGGGATAAAATTCAGGCCGTTAATTTACGCAGTGTGTTTTTAACTTCAAGAGAGGTGGGTAAACAAATGGTTAAACAAGATGGTGGAGTAATGATCAACATTGCTTCTATTGACGCATTACATCCAAGTATGGTTGGTTTGGCCGCTTATGACGCTTCCAAGCATGGAGTATGGGGATTTACGAAAAACTTTGCCTTGGAAATGGGAAAACACAGCGTACGCGTGAACGCCATTGCTCCGGGCGGGGTGGCTACCGAGGGGGTGGCTAAACTGAGTCAAGGCAGTGCCCCGGCCGCGATGGATATGGAAAAAGTAATGAAGGCGTTTTTGGCGCGTATTCCTTTAGGTCGCATGGGAGAACCGGATGATATTGCCATGGCCACTTTATTTTTAGCCAGTGATGCGTCCAGTTATATGACCGGAAAAATGATAGTGGTAGACGGCGGAGTACTCTTAAATTAGAAAATTTAATTTTTTAACTTAAGTTTAAATTTTGTTTAAACTGTAGCTTTACAAAAGCAATGATTTACGATATACTTTTTTGTGTTCTTTTTTTTACAACATTATGCGCGGGTATCGTATACCGGTATTACCTCAGCTTTCCAAGCTGATGAAGGGGGTTCGATTCCCCCTACCCGCTTAAACTATTCAAAAAAAAGTTATTGGGTCAACACCTTAATCAAATTAGACAACTGGAATCGAAGGGTTGGAAGTGAAACAATCCCGAGTCTGTCGAGGGAGAAGTTGAACGATCGTTGGATTGCCAGCGGCAAGCCAATGCCAACCCAGGAACCGATTCCCCCTACCCGCTTAAAATTATAAAACAGATTGTTTGGGAACAAACTTAACAAAATTGTTCAACCTGAATCGAAGGGTTGGAAGCGAAACGATCCCGAGCTGGTCGAGGGAGAAGTTGAACGATCATTGGGTTGCCAGCGGCAAGCCAATGCCAACCCAGGAACCGATTCCCCCTACCCGCTTAAATTATAACACAAATAATTCTGGTAGAAATTGATCTGATCGACGCACCGTTATGTATTCATTTATTTTACGCTCTCTTTTTGTTTCCTTTGCTAATTGAATGGCGGGTAGCTTATATTTTTTAGAAAAATACAACAAAGAAGAATCAATCATTTTGTTTTTATATTTTGTTTCAAGTAAATATTCTATTATGTTGTCTTGCGTTACACAAAAATCTACTTCTTTTCCTTCTTTAGTTCGAAGATAATGTAGCCCTGCCCTTTGCCCTCGGTAATCAATCCTTTCATATACATGTTTTAACAGACAATTAGCTACCATATTTTCAAACCGTTTGCCCGGATTATCAACCACCATTCCAGTATCAAAAAAATAAATTTTTGGTTCTTTTAAGATTGAGCGAGCAATATTTTTTGTGAATGGAGTAACGCAGAAAATTATATACAATGATTCTAAAATACGAATGTATTTTCGCGCCGTAGTAGGAGAAACACCAACATCGCTGGCTATAGATGAATAGGAAATTAGTGAACCGACTCTTTCACGTAACATTTCAAGCACTAATTGAATAGCTCGTAAATTTTGAATATGTTCAAAATCAAGAATGTCCTCTCTAATAAGTCCGTCAATATATTGCATACGCCAGCGGTCCGCATCTTGATCGTTGTTTGCTAAAAACGGTTCAGGAAAACCACCTCGTTTCATAAATTTATCAATATCTTTAACAAAAGACGTCTGACGTAATTCCGCAGGAGAAAAAGGAAAAAGATGATGAGTAAATTGTCTGCCCGCTAAAGATTCACCGCCAGACCGAAATGTATCCAGTCGTGCACTTCCTGTGACAAGAATACACAAGTGCTTTGTTTTTGTATCAAACACCCCCTTAACATAAGTTTTCCAATTTGGCATTTTATGTAACTCATCTAATATGAGCAAATCAGTGGACTCTAACCAAGCTTCATCATGAATTATTTCTCGATCTTCGCGTTTATCATAATTTAGGTATGTCGGATGTTGGAATGATTGAGCAATTTTTTTTGCCAACCATGTTTTTCCCGCCTGTCGTGGACCAACCAGAAAAACCATTTTTTTATGTAGATCTCGTAAAATAGCATTATATTGTATACGTTTCATATATGACTATTATACATCAAAATGCAAAATAGTCAAGACTTTTTTGCATGGCGCTACGCATAATTTACTATTTAGAAGGCAGGTGCGCACGTTGATGATTCAACCTTTATGGTGCTTTATTTTCTTTTTTTGTGTTTCTTTTTAAGCACTTTTCTTTTGGTGTTTTTAGTATGGCATCTAACTTTTCTATAGCGTTCTGTAAAGCGATCCAGTGATTTTTGAATATCTATATCAGTTATTGTTTTGGCATTAAATATTTTTTTATACACTAAATCACCAGCATAACAAAAATGGTCAGAAATTTCCCCTACAAAGTTAGTGTGCATAAATTTACGCACAAATCCCATTTTTTCATGGCCGGTTAAACCTAATTTTTTTACAACACCTTGAGCAAAACCAAGTTTTTGAAAAGCGCTTTCTTTAATCATATCACCCAGGGCAATTCCTCCTGCTTTAATAAATTCTTTAATACGCGGTGAAGCGTTTATTTCCGCAATACCATTATCATTATGGGAAATAAAAGCAATTGGTTTGTCATAAGAATTTACTGCCGTAGAAATGTAGTATTTCATTTGTTGTGGCATATTACCCGTATCATAACCGCCAATGAGTACTGCGCTCACTTCTGGATTTTCAATTAGACGTTCAAATTGTCTAATGTCTATGGCGCTGATACATTCATAATAAGCAACGCCTGAATCAAATTCCGTATATAAAGTAAAGGGTCTTTTTTTCACATTTTTGGTAATGTCATAAAGTTCAATTTGATAAGCCAGTTTACCAGCTACCGGATGTTTTTCCACAGGTGCAAAGGCATTGATACCATGTTCATCTTCTTTAATTACCGTAGAACCAATCATCAGTTTATCACCAAAAGCGACTTTCACTCCGGGTCTTACCCGCTCACTTACTGGTTGTTTCAATCGGGTAATAATAGCTTTAATTGATTTTACAAAATTGCGATCAAAATCGGAAGAGCCATAGCCTGGTTTTTGAGCACCAGTAAATATCACATCTTTATCAATTCCGATCAGCATATAAGACAAGGAAGATGCTGAATAGGCCAAAGTATCGGTGCCGTGCAATACTACAATACCGTCGTAATGATCTTTGTATTTGGCAATCACCCGTGCTAGCTCTTTGCGGTGAGTGTGGGTAATGTCTGTGCTATCAGTATTATGTAGCTCAATATAATCAAGAGAAGTCAGGCGTTCTAAACCGTTTACTTTAATATCAAGCAAGTCTCCTAATGGTCTTTTAGTCGGCCACAGCGACCCCGCGGAATTTATTTCCATGTAAAAGGTGCCGCCCATGCTAATAGTTAAAATTTTATATTTAGTATACTTAGATCGGCAATATGTTTTTACCGTATAGTTGGCTTGGCTTTTTTTAAGTTCTTTATAAAAGAGAGAAAGTGGCAATGGTTTTTTACTAAAACGATCGCGAATCAAATTAACCGCTTGTCTAGAAAAATCTTTTGGTATTTCTTCAGCCACAGCAGTTAGTAATAAGCGTGCCACGTCTTGCAAAAATTTCATCTGGTCTTCACCTTTGGCATTGTTTAAGGCATAACGCATTTTTTCAATGGCGGCCGCTTTAGTCATCGGCCCCAAAGATATTGCCCCTGCTTTTACCGCTCTCGCTCCCACATCATAAAGACCCATATCAGAACTACCCTTTTTATTGTTAGTAATCACCGCCACCGCCTTTCCTTTTTCATACACCGCTTGATAAATTGAAGGAATAAGCAAACCGGGCACATTACCGGCGCCAAAAGCACCGATGACAATACCGCGCACAGTTTTGTCTTCTACTAATTGATTAAAACTACTGATATGCGTTTCTGAAACTAGATCAAAATAAGCCACATTAACATTGATGTTGTAAGAATAGTTGAGCTGTGAAGGATGGCGTTGTTTAGCAATGGATTCCAGTTTAATAGTCCAGCCTACATCACCAAGTTTTGAAACGCGGGGTGTATAAATTGGATTATTGGAACGCGTACCGCGGTTAATTGCCGCTGTGGCACGAGAAAGTGAATCATCAAATAAAATTCCCACTTCACCAAAACTGGGAGCATTAACATCAGCCGCTCCCATAGTAGCTACTTTAATGGCATTTGGTAAATTAAGCCTGAAGTCTGTATCCCATTCTTGCACATCAAAAGTTGCGCCGGTAAAAATAATTGGTGTACCCATGCCGCGCAAAGCAAAAGCTGTGGCCGAAGCCGCATAAGGCATTGTATCTGTTCCTGCAACAACTACAAATCCGTCATAAGCATTTTGATATTGGTAAATAGTAGTGGCAATACTAGCTACATCTTGTGCAGTCATATCGGCGCTGTCTTTTTTTAATAGTGCTAAATAATCAATTTTTTGCGCACTATCAACAAGATATGGAATTTTTTCCAAAGCTTCACGTAAGTTTTCATTTAAATTATAGTGAGTATTGGGAATGCCTGCGCCGCCAACCGCCAATATCAATACCCGTCCTTCCCGATTGGGATTAGTAGAAAAGGTAAGTACTTCTTGTGAATTGGCTTTCTCGCTAATTATTAATTCTTTTGAGTTGTTTTTTTCTTTCATGATTTTTAATTATTTTTTAGATTTAGTTAGATAATATTCAGTGGCCGTGTGCCTTTGACTATTGTAGACAAAGTATATAAGATAGTGTCTATGGTGTTCAATGACACCCATGGGTCTTATCCATCACCCGCTAAATTATTAAATTTTAGTTATGTATAGTGAACTTTTTCAAGAGTTAGGACTATCTCCAAACGAAGCTAAAATATATGAAGGCATGTTATCCACAGAAGAAAGTAATGCCTCCAGAATTGCTCTGCGCTCTAACGTCCCTCGTCGTAATGTGTACGATGCCTTAAATCGTTTAATTGAAAAAGGCTTGGTTTATAAAATTGTAGATCCTAAAGAACATATATATAAAGCCGTTCATCCCAATAAACTTTTGGAAATAATACAAGAAAAAGAAAAATGGTTAGTTAAAAATTTATCTGAATTAGCAACGCTTTATGAAGCCGAGCCTACAACCAAAGCGGCTTATATTTATAAAGGAGTTGAGGGTTATAAAAATTATCACAATGATCTTTTACGCGTTTCTCAAAGTGAGCCGGTTTATTTTTTAGGTGCTAAAGCTCTCTGGAATTGTCCGCAAGTCAATAAATCTTTTCGTACCAATTATTTAAAAGAATTTGAAAAACGACACGTGCCCTATTATACTTTATTTGATCCAGGTGTTTTAAAAGAATTGCCAGAAGTTATTCAGCAAGCCACCGGCGAATATAAAATTTTACCGGAAAAATATGCCACCCAAGGATTGGTAGATATTTTTGGAGATTATGTCATAACTTTTTCTGGTGCTAAAGTAGGTTACTTTGACGAACATTTACGTATTTTTGTGCTTATTGATCGCGAACTTGCCAACACTTATCGTACTTGGTTTCAGCTTATTTGGGATCTATTACCGGAAAGAAAATAATCCAAAGAAGCTTCCTGTTGTCTATTATGCTTCTTATTGTTAAGATACTTGAGTTAACGGGCTGTAGCGTAGCTGGCTAGCGCACACGATTCGGGTTCGTGAGGTCGGCGGTTCGAATCCGCCCAGCCCGATATGTTCAAAAATCATCAGCTTTTTCTTATTGTGGCCACAGATAACCAAGGCGGTATTGCCAAAAACGGAAAAATTCCTTGGGATTTGCCAAAAGAAAGACAGTTTTTTCAAAAAACAACCACCAAAAGAAAAAATCCCCAGAAGCAAAACTTAGTTATTATGGGTAGTAAAACCTGGAAAAGTTTACCTGTGGCTTTTCGTCCTTTATCTGGTCGTAAAAATGTGGTTTTAAGCCAAAATAAGTTAAAAAAATTTCCCGGTGCTCAAAAAGCCGGTTCGTTTTTAGAAGCTTTCAAAATAGCTGACGATCAAAAAATTGAGTCTATTTTTGTGATTGGCGGGGAAAAAATTTATCAGCAGGCCTTAGATTTAGCAGAGCTTGACGCTGTGTTTTTAACAAAAATTAGCCATAATTTTTATTGTGATCTATTTTTGCCGTCACTACCCGCTCAATTTTATCTTAAAAAGCATCTAAAAAAGGTTAAGGAAAGCGGTTTTATTTATAATTCTTGGTTTTATGTCAAATAAGCTATACACAGGACTGTGGACAGACAATATTTAGCCAGTTGGTTTATTTTTTATCTTTTTTTGGTTTTGAGTATTTAAAAATTTAGCTAATTATAGGCATTTTATGATATTTTTTATCTTTTTTTGGCTAATTTTTTTTATTGAACTTTATTGTCAAGCTTTTGTTCCACACTTTGTCCGATTTCAGGATTGACAAAAAAGCTATTTTAATGTAAAATCCTGGCGCAACTTCGCGTGTGATTATGACGTGAAGTTTTTTTAATCCTTAAATTAAAATATGAAAATAGCGAAAACCTTTCGCCGGCTTCATAAAAAGACTCAATCTTTATGCCAGACAATAACCAAAACAGCCAATCCGCTAGGCTTAATGGTTGTTGCCTTGATTTCTTATAATATTTTATTGCCTATACCAGCGGCTTCTGAGTCCTCTGCGGCAGTAAAACAAACTAAAACCAAAATTGTTAAAAAAACAACAAAACACAAAAATATCAACAAAAAACAGAAAAGACACCTGAAAGCCAAGGTTAAGGCCGCTCACAAAGAAACCGTGATAAAACAAAAAATGCAAAGACAGACCCCTAAAAGATTACCTTTAATGGACGATGTTCAGCCATTGGTAGTGAGAACTTTTCAGTCTAATATTACCTATTATGCTTCTACTCCCGGCCAAACCGATAGCAACCCGTTTATTACCGCTTCCGGAAGTCATGTGCACTGGGGCGGGGTGGCGCATAATTGTTTGCCCTTTGGTACTAAAATCCGCATCCCTGAGATTTATGGAGATCAGATTTTTATTGTAGAAGATAGACATAGCACTCGTTATGGTTGCAGACTGGTTGATGTGTGGACCGATTACTCCACTGGTCAAAACCCCCGCAACGGTCACAACGCCACCATTGAGGTTTTAGAAGACGTAAAATAATTTGGTGTTAAAAAACACCCCGCTAAAAGGGTGTTTTTAATTAGCAGGTTAGTAAAATATTTTATCAAAATCATTAACAGACAGAATTTCAACGTCATTTTTAATTTTATATGATTCTTGGCCAGGATAAAGAATAAATTTTTTCTTGCATTTTATGTCTTCGGTTGCTTGCCAAAAGCCTTTAGAAATTTTGGGGCTTAATGAATATTTAATTTCTATGGCCACCGGTTCTAAATTGTTAGTAAGAAAAAGTAGATCTATTTCCGCACCACTGTTTGTACGATAAAAATAAGACTCCCAATGTTCAGGTGCGATATTTATCAGCTGTTCTATGATAAACCCCTCCCAAGAAGCTCCAATAATAGTATGTGCTTGTAATTTTTCTAAATCATAAATATTTAACAGAGCATGAAGTAGACCTGTGTCTCGAATATATACTTTTGGACTTTTAATCAATCTTTTTTTAATATTGATAAAATATGGTTGTAATTGACGAACGATAAAAGTATCTGTAAAGATATCAAGATAACGTTTAACACTAGGGGCGGAAACCCCTAAACTGCGAGCGATATTACTAGTGTTCCATAAACTAGCGTGATTGTGTGCGACCATAGTTAAAAATCGACGCAAGGTAATACTAGAAGTATTGATATTTAATTGAGGGATATCTCTTTCTAAATGAGTTTTAATAAAAGCTTCACGCCATTGAGCACTAATTAAATCATTTGGTGCGAGAAAGCTTTTAGGATAACCACCTCTCAGCCAAAGTTTTTTTATTTGATTATTTTTATTATTAATTTCTGAAATAATAAAAGGAGTTAGTTCATGATATATAATTCTTCCAGCTAAACTTTCTGATAATTTTTTTATAAGAGCAGGAGAAGCAGATCCTAAAACTAAGAATTGACCGTTATTTTTATTTTGATCTACCAAAGCTCTTAACAAAGGAAAAAGTTCAGGTAGGCGCTGAATTTCATCAATAATAACCATCTCATTTTTATGTTGTTGTAAATATATTTCCGGTGCTTGTAATTTATTAACATCAGAAGTTAATTCTAAATCTAAATAAATAACATTTTTATGTCTTTTGAGGAGTTCTTTGGCTAGCGTGGTTTTACCAACTTGACGCGAACCTAAGATACCAACGATAGGGAAATGTTTTAAAGAATTTTTAATAGTTTCTATTTGAGTGCGTTTTATCATGGTTGTATTTTAAAACATTATCTTTTAATTTACAAGGATAAAAATTAAAATTAGGCTAATTTTAGCAATTTTTATTTTTATTATAATTAACTGTAAATCACAGTTTAAATTAACAAATCAAGTGATATAAAAGGGATTGTAAAATTGTTCTTTTTTGGTATACTCTTTTTACACCGCCAAATGGCGTGGTAGCAAAATGGTTATGCAGCTGCCTGCAGAGCAGCTATATGTGGGTTCGACTCCCATCCACGCCTCATTTTGATAAAAAATGTAACAATTTCCTTATTTTTTCCTTATAAATAGTGTGTCTAGACAAAGCGCATAAGTGACGGTATAATTTTGGTGATGTCCACGGTATTATTAACGATGTGTCAACAGAAAAGCATGATCCTTGATAACTATTTCCAGGGATTTTTTACTGTGCTGGCTAAATTATTTTTCAGCCAAGATCATGTTTTAGACACCTCGCCTGCCCAAGAAGATCAGCGATTGGTGGAAAACGCCCAGCGCGACCCAGAACAGTTTGGCGTTTTGTATAAGAAATATCTAGATCAGATTTATCGTTATATTTTTTATCGTACCGGTCAACAAGCGGATTTAGCAGAGGAATTAACCGCTGAGGTGTTTACCCGCGCCCTGCAACAACTGTCTCGTTTTCAATACCAGGGTTATCCTTATTCTACTTACCTGTATAGTGTGGCCAGAAGTGTTTGTCGAGAATGGTACGGAAAAGCAGATATTACGGATATTGATAGCGTAGTGGTTTGTGATAAGCACAGTGAAGCGGCAATTACTCAAGCTGACATCAGTTTATTATGGAAACAGGTGGAAAAACTTCCTAAAAAAATCAAAGAAATGCTAGAATTGCGTTTTTTAGAAGATTTGTCTTATGAAGAGATTGCGGAAATAGTGCATAAAAAACCCGGTACTGTTCGCACTGCGGTTTCTCGCAGTTTAGATCGTTTACAAAAAGAATATGCCAAAAATACCTAAGCAAAAAATATTGGAATTTTTTCAACACAGTCATTTAAAAACGGTGGAAGTTTTGCGTATTCAAGAAGATAAAATTTGGCGTTTGATACAGAAAAAAGCTACGACAAAAACAAAAGAAAAAAGCCTGAAGTATAACTGGCGTAATCTTCGTCATATTTTTAGTTTTCCTATGGTTGGTGTAGTGGGGGCGGGTTTAGCAGTGTTTATCTTTATTGTATATAAACAGCAAGAGGTTAGCCAAACTATTCAAAACAGTGTCACTAGCATTGCCGCGGTTTTTATTATTCACAAGCCGCAAGAAACAATAAAAAATCCAGAACAAGAAGAAGTGAACCAAGAATTAGTGCAAGAAACACCAGAAGAGATCAAACCTGCGCGCCCAGAATATTTACCGGTGCACAAACAAAGCATTCGTGATTTAGTGGGCGGTTTTGGCGGTGGTAATGACACCAATTATTCTGCTTGGAAAATAGAATATCCGCTGGCCAGTTTAGCCGACAATACACCGGAAACAGCACCATTGGTGGAGACAAAGCGCTTATCTGACGAACGCATGACAGAGGTATTGTCTATTTTAGGCGCCAAACAGGTTTATTATCGGAATGAGGGTATATCATACCGTATGGCCGCTTCCCAAGAGCTCCCTCTGGAACGTTTTGATTGTTTGCGGGCAGATGATTTTAAAAGTTTTCCGGCTGACATGAATTGTATTTCTTTAAATAATTACGGCGAATTGTTTATGCAACAAAATCCCGATCAGGCTAAGGCAGATGGTCAGCAAGGGGCCTTAAATTATATCAGTGAAATTACCGAATTACCGGTTAGCGACTTTGGTTTAACGCCTTATACTTATAATCTTGATGGTGAATATGCTAATTTGCAAGAATTTGATATTTATCAAAAAACCGTCAATGGCCTGCCACTGCCATATCATCGGCCATTGTGGCACCTGGCTACTTATCAGAATAAATTGGTTTTTCTTTATACCAAAATAATACCAACCGCCATTCCTGCTGACGCCAACGTTTTAACTTTAATTACTCCGTCAGAAGCTGTTGATCGGTTAAAAACAGATATGCAAGTTGATTTTTCTCAAGATCAGGAGGGAAAAACTATCCAGTATACAATAAATTTATCTATGCCTTTTGGTGAATTCGTAAATTTAGAAGATACGCAAGTGCATATTGTCATTAAAGATTTAGCTTTGGAATATCGTTTATTTGAACATTATGAAGACAGCGGCAGTTTATTGAAAATTTTATTGCCGGTTTATCGTTTTACCGGCATAGAAACTAATAGCAACATAACTTTTGAAGTCTATGTGGACGCCACCAAGGATTTAGTGATTATGCAAAAATATCTTTAATTTTAAGGCTCTTTACAAAAAAGTCGGATTTGTTATACTGTTTTATGCCGAAAATATTTTGCGGGTATCGTATAATGGTTATTACATCTGGTTGCCAATCAGATAACGGGGGTTCGATTCTCCCTACCCGCTCATTACAAAACAGATTATTTGAGAACAAACTTAACAAAATTAATCAACCTGAATCGAAGGGTTGGAAGTGAAACGATCCCGAGCTGGTCGAGGGAAAAGTTGAACGATCATTGGGTTGCCAGTGGCAAGCCAATGCCAACCCAGGAATCGATTCTCCCTACCCGCTCCAACAAGTTTATTAAAAAATAACCACTTTGTGAGAGGTGGTTATTTTTGTTGCTGTTTTTATTCTATCGGCTTAAGAGAAAAGTTGACATCTTCGGTTTCTTGATCGGATTTGATCTTGATTTTTTTTCGCCATGCGGTTTTATAAGCGGTACTGGCTACATAAAATTGATATTTTCCCGGAGCCAAGCTATCCATAATATAATAACCATTAGCATCTGTATACGCTAGGTTGGCTTGATTTTTTACCCGCACGGCATATCCGGAAACAGGTAAACCGGTTTCTTTATCAGTGATAAAACCGGAAACAGAACCGGCCGTGCCTATTGTTACATTGATATTTTTAGTTTTGCTTGTAATTTTTTTGGTAAGTATTTTTTGTACGTATTGGGCACTATCCACCTTAATTACATATTTACCCGCTTTGATATTGGTAATATTGTAATATCCTTGTGAGTCGGTATAAGCATAGCCATAACCCACACTGGAATCTTGTTTGGAATAAATAGTAACCAAGGCATTACTTACCGCCTGTTTTTTATTAGTGATGCGACCAAAAATTTGTAAAGCTGTGGCTAGTTTATAGTTTTTTCCAGCAACATCTTTGGTAATTTTTACTTTTTTGTATTGTGCAGTAATATATCCGCTTTTGGTAATTTTTATGCGATAATTTCCGGGTTGGATATCGGTTATTTCAAATGCCCCGCTGGAATAAGTGGTGCCGCTATAATCAGGATAGCTGGAGCGAGGCTTGGCGCGATTATACAAAGCCACTGTCGCCCCTTCAATATTGGCATTATTTTTGGTTAATACTTTTCCAGCAAAAGTAACGGCTCCCACCAGATTAAAGTTTTGTTGATCTGTTGTTTCTCCGGCCGCTAGGGAAATTTGATAAGCTTTTTGGGTCACATAACCACTTTTGGAAATTGTCAAAGTATAATTGGAGCTGGCGCGTAAAGTATCTAAAGTATAACCTCCATCATCTGCTGAGGTGGCGGTATAAGTATTGCCATAACCATCATCAGCCGAAATAGTTGCGCCTGTTATTATGGTACTGCCATTAGCTTGATAAATTTTACCGGTAATAGTTCCGGCTTGTTCCAAAGAAAAGTCATTTTCAGTAGAAACAGATTCATCAGCAGTAATGGTGAGAGGCTTGGATTTACCAATATAACCAGCCGCGCTGGTGACTTCCAGGGTGTAGTTTCCCACTGCTGTGCCGTCATAATCTGTTAGATCATATACCTCGATAGTATAATCTCCATTGGCATCACTTTCGGCAGTATAAGAATTGATATCATAAATATCGGAATCGATTTCTTGTAAAGAAACCACCGCACCAGAAATGGGCTCGTTATCATTATTGGTAAGTGTGCCTGATACAGTGCTGGCTTTAGTTAAAGTTAAATTAAGAGAGCTGGAGGTGTTTTTAGTAATTTGGATGCCGGTTTGCGTGGTGCCAAAATATCCTTGAGCGGTTACATTGATAGTATAGGTGCCATCATTGGCTTCTTCAAAATAGGAGTAACTGTAAGGAGATACGGTATAATAACCGGTGGCTGTGGCGTAATCACTATCAGAAAGAGTAATGGCAGAGTTGGTTCGCACAGCCCAAATATAAGCATTGTCAATAGGAGTTGTTCCGTCTTTTTCATAAACATAACCATTAAGTTTTCCTTGTTGGTCAACCACAAAATCTATATCAGCTTTATCTTCACCATCGACTAAAGTAACGCTTTGAGTTTGTTTAATAAAAAAAACATCAGTTTCGGTAGCGGAATAATACAAATTGTAAACAGTATAAACTCCGGCTGTTCCTGATCCATCATCATCAATAGCTATAGTATAATCTCCATTGGCATCGGTTACAGTATAATCAGTATCTCCGGTGGCATCATTTTCCGCATACATAAAAAGCGTTTCAATGGGTGTGCCATCGGTGGCGTGGGTGGTGGTGCCGGAAATAGAGGCGGCCGCGCCTAATACTTTAATGGGCATTAAAGCCAAAAAAACCAAAACAAAACTTGCCATCAAAAAGCCTAAGCCCTTGACAGCTGATCGTCCTCCTACTTTTTTCATAAATTTTTTGATAATTTTAAACAACTTATTTTTATTATATCACGTTTCATTATCTTTGTAAAATTCAAAAGCCCCGCTAGAGAAACGGGGCTTGATTTAAACTCTTTGTTAATTTTGAAATTCGTAATCAGGTATTTCAGCTATGTGTTGCAGACCGATTGGCAATGATTTTATTTGTTGGTTGAATTTTTTATAATTGTGAATAGAAAATATTTGTTGACCATCAGGATCAATTATGGCTAAGGCGCCACTGCGCGTGGTCATGACCACTTTACCTTTTAAGATCCGCATATATTTTCTTAAATTTTGTGTATTACATTGTGTTGAATTTGTTGCATAACACTCTCCAAAAAACGCGTCATACATTTCACCAGAAATAGCGGTGCGAGAAGGAATGTCTTCTCTAATGCGTTCCATGAAATTTTTGTAAGCTGTTTTTTTTCCTTTGTTTAGATTTATTTTTTGATTATTAGCCACCCAGTAATATTTATTTTCCACTTTATAAAAACCATCTGGCAGATAATTCTCTAGTCTGCCTTCCCAAGCGCCAATATCGCCAATAAAGTAAAAGCGATACATGGCGCCACTAGTGTTGAGCAGTAAGATTTTTCCGTTTAGTTTTTTGGCCGTTTCCGAACAACTGCCTTCAAAACCGGTAGTAGTCGGATCGCAAGGTGTTTGCGAAGCTGATAACAAAACTTGTAAGTCAGCATCGTTAATTTCCACTGCTCCTTGAGGTGGATTTAAAGCATAAGCCTCGCTTTTTTGCGGTACAGCAAATAGCATAGCCGATGCGATAGCTAACACGCCCAGAATCATTGTTTTTTGCATATTTTTTTATTAGTTAATAAATGCACCCTATATAAGTGTTTTAGGGGTATTTTGTTACACATCCATTACCCACCCAAACCTTGCTATAAAATAAGTTTTGGTATATAGTAACTTTTGCAAATTTGCCCGCATCGTCTAATGGTTAGGACACTAGGTTTTTCACCCTTCGGGTGACCACCCGTAGGGTGGCATCCTAGCAAATCAATAAAACACAAACTCCCCATGTGTTTGGTGTATCACGAAGTGTATACTAATAAAACCATGGCACGGAAACGAGAATTACAACTCAAAAAAAACAGTTCTGAGAAAGAAAAGATCTTTCGAAAAATATTTGCCCGCATCGTCTAATGGTTAGGACACTAGGTTTTCATCCTGACAATCGGGGTTCGATTCCCCGTGCGGGTGCTAAAAAGAAAAATGATCGGCCAACCCAGGGAACGATTCCCCGTGCGGGTGCATTCATAGTATTTAAAGTAACTTTATAAAGCTTGCTTTTCTTTATAAAGTTTGATAGAATAACATCATGACCCATCAACAAAAGCTTCAAAGATTGTTAAAAATTACAAATAAAACACAAACAGAACTCGCCCAAATGCTTCAAGTGAGTTTTGTAACTCTTAATAGTTGGGTACATGCAAAAAGTCTACCACGTAAAAAAGCGCAAGAAAAAATTGATTTGTTGTATCAGGAGTATACTGGTGTCGCAGAAATTACTGATTCAGAGCTTGCGGTAAAAAAGCAACAGATGGCAGTGTATCAAAAACAATTTTCCAACCCACTGAAGTATATACTGCAACGGCAGGATCTGTATGACACATTTGTTCTTGAACTGACCTATCATACCAACAGCATTGAAGGCAGTACCTTTACAGAACCAGAAGTGCGCGCGGTAATTTTTGATAATGTTACTATTCCAAATAAAACTGTTGTCGAACACCAAGAGGCGAAAAATCACCAAGCGGCCTTGGGCAATATGTTTCAATGGCTTATCACACATAAAAAATCGCAACATATTAACGAAGATTGGATTAAAAAATTACACAGCATTTTAATGAATGGTATCAGAACAGATGCGGGATTTTATCGTCAACATGGCGTGCGCATTGTTGGCTCGTTTGTGCCCACAACAAATTATCTTAAAATTGACAACGAGATGTACAAGTTTATAAAAACACTGCGCAATATATCTCAAAAAAATAATGTTATTACTCAATTGGCTAAAATTCATGCTCACTTTGAACAAATTCACCCCTTTGCTGATGGCAACGGCCGAGTTGGCAGGCTATTATTAAATGCACTTGCTTTGCAACAAGGTCTGCCTCCAATGTTAATTAAACAAGAAAAAAAACAGGCCTATTATAATTATTTACAAAAAGCTCAACTTGAGGAAAAGGTTATGTTTCTTGAGTCGTTTTTTTGTGATGCTTTTTTGGAAGCATATAAATTATTAACAGATAATTAGCAAATCAAAAAACAACCCCACCTGAGAGTTGTTTTTGTGCTTATAGGCACAAAATTTTGTGCACATAAGAACGAAAGCGAGATTTTGCTAGTGCAAGTTTTTCTCATTTCGCTCGCTCGCACCCTCTAGCCATTGCGGCGAAGGTTTCACACTTTCATGCCTTAGTAGCAAGACATGCTCTCTTGATGAGAGAAAAAGCACGGTGCTGACCCGTTGTGGCGGGAGACGGCTGAATCAGTTAACAGCCGTGACCAGGATAGGTGGCGGGATCGGCATCGTCGCAGTCGCCCTGCATTTCTGTATATCCGTCCCCGTCCCCGTCGGAACAGAGCTTACCCTCCCCGTCTCCATATATGGTGTAATCATCCACCTGACCATTGCAGTTATCGTCGATGCCATTGCAATATTCTATGGCGTCAGGATTTATGTCTTCGTCGATCAGTCCATCACAGTCGTTGTCGTCGCCATCACAGATACTGTCGGACGACACCCCTGGATTTATGTACCAGATGGTGTCATCACAGTCTCCGTCCTCGACGGTGTAGCCATCGGCATCGGCATCAACCGCATCAACACCATCGCAATCCTGATCGATTCCGTCATTAGGAATTTCCGGTGCCTCAGGATTGATGTCGGCGTTTTGGTCATTGCAGTCGCCGCCTCTGGCCGACCAAGCGAAGGAGGTGTTTGGATAGGTGCAACTATAGGTGAAGCCCTCAGAGGCATCACCATACATGTCCTTATCCAAATCCGGCCACCATTGCGGAGAGTTGGAGTTTGCTTCGTCGGCGTAGCCATTACAGTCGTTGTCCTTGCCGTCGCAGACCTCGGCCGCACCATCCTTTCCGTCGCAGTCCATGTCCAGGAGGTCGCCGCAAACTTCAAACGCACCCGGATGGCGCGACGGGTTACTGTCATCACAGTCTCCGTCCTCGACTGTCCACCCGTCACCGTCACCGTCGGTGGCACATTCGGAGATGCCCATCAGAGTCGCCACCACAAAAAACGCCAGGAGCCTAACCAATCTCATAGTCATTCCTCCGTACGTATCATTTCTACAGTGACCACGTGAAATGATACGCAAAGTTGTTTTATTGAACGAACATTGTGGCCACTGGGCATATTTTTTTCAAATATCACCACTGAACACAAAAGTATCGATACAACAAAATAGACTTATAGAGCGGCCAACACTATAAAACATGGTTGTATTTTTGTCAAAATTTCTGAGGTGCCTGTGGCACGCCAGCGCCAACCCAGGAATCGATTTTCCGTGCGGTTGCCCAATAAAATTGTACTATAAAATAACTGAAAAACCGATCGGACAGATAAAATTATATTAAAAGTCCTTAGGGTTGGTTAATTAAATTTTAATTTTCCGAAAAATTGGGGACAGTGAAAATTAAGTTCTTTACCAATAGGTGACCATGATCCCCAGTGGGGACGAGAAGATTCGTCCGCGCATTTGTAAAAATTTCCGCGCCAAACTGTTCTTTTGGATATTTTGATTGTTCCAATATATTTTTCCATAATCTCCAAAGGAATACTTACGGCCAATTGCCAAGATGTTTTTAAAAATTTAATCTGGATTTTGGTTTTGGCGCCAATTTTTTTTGGTATTTTGGTATATTTTTTAAATCCGCCCGCCGACAAACGTTGCGGATTTTCTATATATGTTAATAACAAAGCTCCGCCACAGCCCATTTCAAAATTAAAATACCCTTTATTTAATTTAGGCTTTACAAAAAATTCCACACAGCTGTCTTTATAGGCCTCATTTTGATATTTGGAGCGAGTACAATGTGGATTTTTTTCTTTTACATTAAAAAACACATAGATATAATTTTTGTCATAAAGCGCTTTTAATAAAACAAGAGGACGATAATTGTTACTTTGCGGATGATAATGTTTAATTTTGGCAATGTCGGCGTTTTTCCAAAAATCAGCCTGCCGGTTAGAGTTAAAATTTTTTTCTGTTGTGGTTTTGTTGATGAGGTATAACACAATTTTATTTGGAAGAGTCTATAAGAATTTTAGCCCTTTCTTTATTCATTATAGCCAAATTTTTGTTTTTGAAATTTTTATCTGCTGTTACATTTTTTCTAAACCAGGTCGGAGCGATAAATCTTTTTACTAACTCTGTTGAGTCAAACTCTACTTCGGCCACTAATAAACCAGCCAGATGGCTATTTTTATGATATTGATCCAATTCAATCATTACGTTCTTTGATTTTTTGGTTTGTACATCGATATATTGATAAGGAATGTTATAGCGCGTTTTTGCTATACGTCTGCCTTTTGTCTGTGGCCATAATTTTTGAAACCCTGCTTCGTCAATCTCTTTTTCTTTTTCTTGACGCACCAATCCATCAGTCCTAACATCACATTTTGTTGTATAAGTGTATTTTATTTCTTCTCCTGTTTTGCTTTTTCTCACTCTTTCTTCCGGATTAGCAACCGAAATATATCCTTGGCTAATTTCCATTTTTTTAGCCACCCTTAATATATTTTTGGGAATTGCTTGAAAATCTACAGTGTATTTGATTTCAATTTCTGTTTTCATATTTTAATTATTTTAGCATAAACATTTTATTATTCAATGGTTGCCAAGAGTGCTAATTTCAGCTATAATATAAAGCATGAATATGGAAGCAAAAAGATCGTCAGAACGTCAAAATAGATTAACCAAAGAGCAGGTTGCCGAGTTAATTTGTGAACGCCTGCAAGGAAAAACTCCAGCAATGGTGGCGGTTTTGGGTCGTTCCATTGTGAAACGCAAAGGATCAAATGGCGGAGTTGATACTTTTGTGGCCACTCCTTATATTACGCCGATTGCAGAAATTCCCGATATGCCGGAAACAGAGGATCGACAATTTTCTTTTCACGGAGGAAAAGCGCGAGCTTTGGCCACTGCTTGTGTAGCCAAGGTTTTTCCAGATACGCCGGTGATGGTTTTTAGTAAATCTAAACAAAAAAAATACCCGGAAGAGCCATCGCATGCCAGAGTTATGAAAGGGGCAATTAGCAGATTAGGTATTGAAAAAGACAGATTTTTATTGCACGAAGAGAGTTTGAATACCATTCATGAAATAGAGGCCATTATTCAAAACGCCCAAAAAAACCACTGGCAGGAAGTGGTGGTGGTGACCAGCGATTTTCATATTAAAAGAGCGGCTTTGCTTGCTCAAAATACCATGCAAGAAGAATTTCACGCAAATACAACTTTAAACTATGATGATTCTAACAGAGATAACACAGCGTTAATTACAGAAGATGTTTTGAAAGATGCAAATGATTTTCCTAACAGTGCTACTGTGGTTGGTGTTTTAGCAGATCATCAAACTCTGACTTTGCGTTTTGTCGGAGCGGAAAGTATTTTAGCACCCATTAGTCGACATTATGCCAGTGTGATTGTCCGCGCCAAAGCTTTTCAAGAAGAAGGTCAAAGTCCTTATCAAGCGCTTTTGGTTGATGAACAAAAGGGAATAGATGATTTTTTACAAGGCCATTATCAAAGTAGAATTACGGCAGAAAGTTAATTTTTGTTTGGTATTTTTATGAATATTTTGGGCATAGAAACATCTTGTGATGATACTGGTGTGGCCATAGTTTCCGCTCAGACAGACGGCAGCTTTAAAATTTTAGCCAATATTATCAAATCGCAAGATCACACCAAAACCAAAGGGGTGGTGCCTGAGGTTGCCGCTCGTCATCACGCGCAAGCGATTATGCCGGCACTGGACGAAGCTTTGTCTACGGCAGGACTCACCAAGACTGATTTGGATTGCGTGGCCGTAACTTACGGTCCGGGTTTGGTTGCGTGTTTGTTGGTGGGAGTGGAAGCGGCTAAAACCGTGGCCGTTATGTTAAATTTGCCAATGGTGGCGGTTAATCACATGGAAGCGCATATTGCTTCTACTTTTATAGAACATCCTCATCTAAAATTTCCAGCTGTGGCATTACTGGCAAGTGGCGGTCATACGATGTTGGTGGGTATGCACGACTTTCAAAATTTTCATTTAATCGGCACCACCAAAGATGATGCCGCCGGCGAGGCTTTTGATAAGGTGGCGCGTATGTTGGATTTGCCTTATCCGGGTGGTCCAGCCATTTCTTTGTTAGCGGAACAAGGCGATCGTTTGCAATATAATTTTCCCAAACCCATGCTGAATTCTGATGATTTTAATTTTTCTTTTGCCGGACTGAAAACTTCAGTGCTTTATCACATCCGTGATCATCAACCCTTAAGCTTTCAAGACCGAGCAGATGTGGCGGCCAGCTTTCAGGAAAGCGTTATTGAAGTATTGGTTAGTAAAACTTGGCAAGCCGCCAAATTACATCACGCTCAGACCGTTATTTTAGGGGGTGGAGTTTCCGCCAATAAAGCCTTGCAGTTAAGATTAAAAATGGTTTTGCAAGAGACTTTACCGCAAACTCAGTTGATTATTCCTTCGCCCGGACTTTTTACCGATAACGGCGCCATGATTGCGGTAGCGGCCGCTGTGCGCGCCTTAAAAAAAGATTTTGATAATTGGGAAAATATTAAAGTTGATCCGCGTTTAAAAATAGCAAACTAATTTTAGTTAAAAAAAGACAGAGGCTGTTTAGCGCCTCTGTCTTTTGGGATTTGATTAACTTATTTCAGTTGTTGTTCTAGGATGTAAGAAATAGAAATAGTAGGGTCGGTGGTATTATCCAAAGGATAAGCGCCGGCAATCACATCTACAATTTTTCCGTCTTTATCCAATACTAAACTGTAAGGAGTTCCGGTAGCGCCGTATTTTTGTCCTTCAGTAGTATCTTTGGTAATATTATCTTTGTATTTATGGCTGGAAACACAAGCATCAAAATTGGTGCGATTTAAACCCAATTCATCTGCCATGGCTTGATAAGCCTCGGCGCTTAGAGTGTCAGCTCCGAATAATTTATCCGCCATTTCCCAAAATTTTCCTTGTTCGGTAGCACACTCTACTGCTTCAGCGGCAGGTTGTGCATCAGCATGAATACTGGTTAAAGGAAAATTTTTATAAGCCCATTTTACTTTGCCTTCATATTTTTTCATCGCCTCAGTCATTGCAGTATGAAATCTTTTGCAATAAGGACATTCAAAGTCCGAGTAAGTAATAACGGTTACATCTCCTGTTCCTTTAACGTTGGCTAAAGAGTTAAGATCGATGGTGCCCTCAGGAACAGCCGGGGCATCTTCTTTATTGGTGTTGGTGTTAGCCGCCGAATTAGTGTTAGTATTGGTTGGAGTTGTGCTGTTGTTAGCATTTCCATAAACCATAAATAAAACGACAGCCAATCCGATAATAGCGGAAATGGCAATCGCACTGACAAAACCCGCCCAGAAAGCGAATTTTGGAGGCATGGCTTTAAAAACCCCTTCTGGTTTTTGATTTTTCAAATTATGTTCATCCATAAATAAAAAATGAATAATTAGTTAAATGCTATTATAGAATATACCAACTTCTAAACATCGTCAATTGACTTTTTCCTAAGAACATATAACCTAAAAATATTCTATGCAATATCAAGATAAAATTTACGGGCAGTTTAAAATTAACGACGCGGTCATCATCGAGCTCATTAAAAGCGAGCCCATGCAACGCTTGAAAAAAATCAATCAATACGGCGCTTCTTTTTACCGTTTTCCCCACCTGACCACCACTCGTTTTGAACACAGCGTTGGTGTTTATTATATTTTACGTTTGTTGAATGCTTCTTTGGAAGAACAGGTAGCGGGGCTTTTGCATGATGTTCCGCATACGGCTTTTTCTCATGTGGCGGACAATGTGTTTGAAGATGCTTCGCAGACTTTTCATGAACAGTTTCAGGAAAAAGTAATTTTTGAATCCAATATTCCGCAGATTTTAAAAAAACACGATTTGTCTGTTTGGAATTTGTTTAAAAAATCCAGTTTTCATTTGGCCGAACGGGATTTGCCTGATTTGTGTGCGGATCGGGTGGATTATTTTTTTCGGGACTGTGTGACAGATAAACAGCTTGATCTTTTGGACGCTAGAAAAATTTTAGAAGATATGACAATTTTTGACGGTGACATTGTTTTTAAAAATAAAGAATATGCTGTACAGTTTGCGCAAACTTTTCGCAACGCCAATGAAAAATTATGGGCCAATCCTTTGCAATCAGCTTTGTATTATCTTTTAGCCGCGGCTATGAAAGCGGCTTTGGAAGATGGGGTAATTAGTTTTGATGATTTGTTTACGACCGACAAAGAAGTGTATGATAGAATGAAAGCCTCCGGCAACCAAGAAATTTTACGGTTTTTAGACGATATGGATCATGTGGTGGTGGAAGAAAATGCTAAAGATTTTGATTATCATGTTATGCCCAAAGCGCGCGTGGTTGATCCTTATATTTTGGTGCAGAAGGACAAAGCGCAACAGAAAGTGCGTTTAAGTAGTGTTGATGAAAAATTGAAAACCAAAAATCAAGAGATAGTGGAACGTTTTAAAAAGGGTTATTATATTAAGATCAATCGTGAATAATTTTTATGGAAAAAGCATACAACCCCAAACAATACGAAGACGAAATTTATAAAAAGTGGGAAAACAGTGGACACTTTACCCCAAAATGTGATCCAAAAAAACTTGTAAAAGAAAGATTTACCATACCTCTACCACCACCAAATGCCAATGGTAGTTTGCATCTTGGACACGCATCAATGTTGGCTTATCAAGATATTATGATTCGTTGGCACAGAATGATGGGGCATGAAACCCTTTGGATTCCAGGAACTGATCACGCCGGCATTCAAACCCAGGTAGTATTTGAACGTGAGCTCGAAAAAAATGGGAAAACCAGGGATGATTTAGGAAGAGAGGAGTTTTATAAACAGTGCTTTCAGTTTTGTATGAACAATAAAAGCACGATCACTGGACAGATCAGAAAAATGGGATCTTCTTGTGATTGGACCAGAGAGCGCTTTACCTTAAACGAAGACATGGTAGAAGAAGTTCAAAAAACATTTGTACAGATGTATGAAGACGGACTAGCATATCGCGGAGAACGCATAATCAACTGGTGTGTGCGTTGTGGTACTGCTCTTTCTGATATTGAAGTGTTGCATAAAGATACCCCAACAAAATTTTATACTATTCAGTATGGTCCCCTACAACTTTCCACGGTGCGACCAGAAACTAAATTTGGTGATACCGCCGTTGCTGTTCATCCAGATGATCAACGATACCAAAAGTATATTGATAAAAAAATTGACATTGAAACTGTACTAGGTGTGGCAACTATTAAAGTAATTGCTGACAAAAGGGTTGATCCAGAATTTGGAACCGGCGTTGTTAAGATAACACCGGCACACGATCCTCTTGATTTTGAGATTGGTCGTGATCATGATTGTGAAATCAAACAGGTCATCAATTTTGATGGAACAATGAATGAAAAAACAGGTAGATTTTCTGGTATGAAAGTACAAGAAGCAAGAAAAGAAGTGGTGAAAGAATTGAAAAAAAGGGGACTGTTGGTAAAAGAAGAAGACTATGTGAGCCCTTTAAGTATTTGTGAGCGGTGTAAAAATCCAATTGAGCCACTTATTAGCAAGCAATGGTTTATTAAAACTCCGAAGCTTGCCAAATTGGCTATTGCCGCTGTTAAAAATCGTGATTTAAAAATCATCCCAGAAGATTTTACCAAAATGTATCTCAGGCGCCTGGAAGAACAAAAAGATTGGAATATCTCCCGTCAAATTTGGTGGGGACCCAGCATGCCGGTATGGTATTGTAACGATTGTAATGAAATAATGGTGCAAATGAACGAACCTAAAAGTTGTGCAAAATGCCAAAGCAATAATTTACGTAAAGAAAAAGACACTTTTGATACTTGGTTTTCTTCCGGTCAATGGCCATATACTATTCTCGGGGGACCAAAAGCGACAAAGGATTTTAAATATTTTTATCCCACGAGTGTGTTGGAAACCGGATGGGATATTTTACTTATCTGGGTTACACGCATGGTGATGCTTGGTTGTTACAGGACAGGTAAATCACCATTTCATACTGTCTATTTGCACGGTTTAATCACTGACCGCGAAGGTAAAAAGATGTCAAAATCTAAAGGAAATGGAATAGATCCACTAGAGATGATTCCAAAATATGGCACCGACGCCTTAAGGCTTTCCATGATTATAGGAACTCAACCCGGTCAGAATTTAAAATTATATGAAGAAAAAATTGCCAACAATCGTAATTTTGTAAACAAACTTTGGAATGTTGCCCGTTTTGTGTTATCTGAAGGGGCGTTACATACAATGTCCACTAACGACGAATTGTTACCAAATGAAACTCTTGCCGAAAAATGGATCACTTCCAAAACCACGCGTTTAATTTCCGAAGTGACCACCGATTTAGAAAATTACCGTTTTTCCCAAGCCGCAGAAAAAATTTACGAGTTTTTGTGGCATGATTTTGCAGATTGGTATATTGAAATAAGTAAATTTCAACCGAATCATCAGCTTACCCTTGAAATTTTGGAAACTGTTTTAAAATTATCACATCCATTTATCCCATTTGTTACTGAACAGATATGGCATGAATTCGGTCATAGAGATATGCTGATGATTGCTGATTGGCCAAGATACAATAGAAGAAATCAATATCCTGATGAAATGGAAGCATTTGAGCAATTACAAAATATTATTATCCAATTACGCGACCTTCGCGCAACGTACAAAATAAGTTATTCAAAAACATTTCCTATTTATGTTCTAGGGAATAAGAAAATGAATGCTGAAGGCAAACAGATTATTGAACGTTTAGCACGAGTGACCATTGAACAAGGTGAGCAGAAAGGTACAAAACGTCTGTTAAACAGCATGTATGAATTTACAGTAGATTTAAGTGATCTGATTGATGTTGTCGCAGAAAAACAGAAGGCAGAAAAAGAAATTCAGGAATTAGAACAATATATTGCAAGCATCAAGAAAAAACTAGAAAATGAATCGTTTGTGGCGCACGCTCCAGAGCAAGTGGTAAAACAAGAACGTGAAAAATTAGCAACAGCAGAAGAAAAACGAAACGCAAAACAACAAGAATTAGAAGAGCTGAATTAAAATTGGCTAATTTTAAAGGATTTTAGTTTATTTATTGACAAATAGACATGCATTTTATATACTGTAATTATGTTTTGCATGACGATTTGTATAGTATACTCTTGAAACGGCAGTCGTTTCCTAATTAGAATAATTATATTACCTATGATAACTAGACTATTTAAACCACCACAAAACAACTCTTTTTTTCTTTTTGGTCCCAGAGGTACTGGTAAAACTACTATTTTAAAGTCTTATTTGCCTAAAGACGCAACTTATTCAATAGATTTGTTAGATTTTGATACAGAATCTCGTTTTTTAACTAGACCACAAGAATTTAGTGAGGTGTTAGCTGCTCTGCCTAAAACAACAAAATGGGTTTTTATTGATGAAGTACAAAAAATTCCACAATTACTTGACGAGGTGCACCGTCATATTGAGATGAAAAAAAATTACCATTTTGCATTAACTGGTTCGAGCGCGCGCAAACTTAAGCGTGGCCAGGCTAATCTTTTAGCTGGACGTGCTTTTAGTTATTCTTTATCTCCTTTAACACATCAAGAGTTGCAGGATTCTTTTAATCTTGATGACGCGCTAGCTTTTGGTACATTGCCAAAACTTTTTTCTTTGAATAGCAATGAAGATAAAAATCAATTTTTACGTACTTATGCTAATATCTATTTAAAAGAAGAAATACAACATGAGGGTTTGGTACGAAATTTACAGGGCTTTAGGCGTTTTTTACCAATAGTTGGAAAAGAAAACGGTAACATTCTTGTGTTGCAAAATATTGCTCAAGAGATTGGTTTAAATGCTAATACTGTGCGCTCATATTTTGAAATATTGGAAGATACTTTGTTGGGTTTTTTGTTGCCTGCTTATAGCAGATCTATTCGTAAGCGCCAAAAAACTCATCCCAAGTTTTATTTATTTGATACAGGAGTGAAGCGTGCCTTAGCGCAAGAACTGAACATTGCTCTTGTTGCTGGCACTAGTGAATACGGTCGCGCTTTTGAGCATTTTGTGATTTTAGAAATTATGCGTTTAAATGCTTACAAAAATGCAGATTATAATTTTTTCTATTTTGCTACACCAAATTTAGAAATAGACCTGGTAATTGAGCGTCCTGGTAAACCATTGTTGTTTGTAGAAATAAAATCTGGTGAGTATATTCAAAATAAAGAATTACATCCTTTAAGTTCTATTGTTCAAGATACAAAAAATAGTGAAGGCATTTGTATTTGCCGCGAACCACGCAAAAGGAAAATAGATAATGTGTTAGTTTGTCCTTGGCAAGAAGCAATAAAAACTATTGGTTTATAATTTATATATTTTTGTCTGCGTTATTCCAAAGCAGTTCAAATTTTTGGCGTTCCATTTGCGCAATTTCTTTGCTTTCCAAAATTATAGCAATCATTTCTTTATTAGGAGAAAGATAAGCAATTTTGTCTTGGTAAATCATTTGCGTGGGCGTAAAGTTGATGCCTTTTGGTAAAAATTTAGTTTCACGCTTTTCTTCTTGATCGCGTTTTGCTAATTGCAAAGCACGAACATCGCGTGTTAATAGAGAACGGTAAAAAATATTTTTTCTTATTCTAGTAGGAATATAATATTCTTCATCATAAACCGGAGTAACTAGACGGTAAATATCTGTAAGTGAACCGATAAACAAAATTTCGCTATCTGGTGTTGATAGGGTGTCGTCACAAACCGCTAAAATACCATCAAGTCCTTCATAAAAACGTACCTGTGGTTTATTCGCAGTATCTTTAGTGAGTGCTTGTAGAGCCGGCAAGGCACGCCGTAAACGCAATTCTTTATCGCGAATAAGTAAAAGCAAACGCTCGGGGGCAATTGGTACATAATTTATTATTGAGCGTTCTTTGAACTCGGCCAAAATACCCTTACGTTTTAAATTCTCTGTAACTAAATAAACTGTAGTGCGTTTAATTTTTGATTTTTGCGCAATGGTTTGTACTTTGGCTTTTCCTAATTCTAAACAGGCTAAATAGATAGCAATTTCTTTATTATCAAGCCCATAAGCGGATAAAGCGGTGATTATTTGTTCGTTCATAGATTTTGTCGATATTTATGACAACAAGTATAACAGATAATTGCTTATAAATAAAGTATTTCGTAAATTATTTTAAGAATAAAAAAATTATCCACATATAACTTAACTAAAGTTAGCAAAATTTTTGACATTTTTTATGACAAGCTTAACAGCTAAACAAAATAATGTTTAAATGCCGCTATGACTACATGTAAGCAATGCCAACAAGAATTTACTATTTCTAAAAAAGATCAGGATTTTTTTGCCAAAATGGCAGTTCCTTATCCAAAGCTCTGCCCCAGCTGCCGTCAACAACGCAGGCAAGCCTGGCGCAACGAACGTTGTTTGTATTCCCGGAAGTGTGATTTATGTAAAAAACCGATCATCTCTATTTATTCGCCAGATAAACCTTTTACAGTATACTGTTCAGATTGTTGGTGGAGTGATCAATGGGATTCTCAAACATACGCGCAAGAGATAGATTGGTCACGTCCATTTTTTAAACAATTTCAAGAATTACAAAACAAGGTGCCTCGTTTAACTTTGTATGGTAATAAGAATGAGAATAGCGATTATACAAATCATAGTGAACAAATTAAAAATTGCTATTTATGTGTTGATGTGGCTTTTGCTGAAAATATTTTATATGGTCAGTGGGTGGTACGCGGTCAAGACTGTGTAGATGTTTATGTTAGCACCTCATCAGAGTTATGTTATTTTTGTCAGTATATAACCAACTGTTACAATTGTATTTATACTTATTCTGCCGAAACCTGCAGTAATTTGATGTTTTGTTATGACTGCAAAGATACGAATGACTGTTTTTTATCTTCCAACTTGCGCCACGCTCAATATGTATTTATGAATGAACAGTTGAGCCCGGAAGAGTATAAGAAAAGGATGTCCCGGTGGGATATGGGATCTTTTAATAATTGGCAAAAAGCAGTGGCAGCTTATAAAAAAATGGTTGTAGAACAAACTTTTCACAAATACGGTTTAATTTATTACAGCGAAAATTCTACCGGCAATGTTTTACATCATGCCAATAATTGTCAGCAATGTTTTCACGTTATGGATTCAGAAGACAACACATATACATATGAATGTTTGGAAATAAAAGACAGTATGGATGCTTATGAATCGGGGTTTAGTTGTGAGCGACAATATGAAACGCATGGTTGTAATCGTTCATCTTATACCAAGTTTTGTTCGGTATGTTATGACAATCATTTCATTGAATATTGTGAATGGTGCCACGACTCTAATGATTTGTTTGGATGTATTGGTTTGCGCAAACAAAAGTATTGTATTTTAAATAAACAATATAGTGAAGAAAAATATAAAGAGTTAAAGGAAAAGTTGATCACTCATATGAAAGAAATTGGTGAATATGGCGAATTTTTTCCAAGTAATCTTTCACCGTTTGGTTATAACGAAACTGTAGCGCCGTACTATCTGCCGCTGACTAAAGATGAAGCAGTAGCAGTAGGTTTTCGCTGGCATGATGGACGGACAGGTAGTATTGGTAAAACAACTAAAACCTGGGAACAAATTCCAGATAATATTCAAGAGGTAAATGCCGAGATTATTAAAGAAGCGCTAGAGTGCACCAAGTGTCAAAAAAATTATAAAGTTACCAAAAAAGAATTTGAATTTTATCAGAGGCAAAAACTGCCAATTCCCCGTTTATGTCCTGATTGTCGCTATATGGCGCGCATGAGCTTGCGCAATCCGCGTAAATTATGGCACCGCAAGTGTATGAATGATGGTTGTAAAAATGAATTTGAAACTACTTATGCTCCAGATCGTCCGGAAACTATCTATTGTGAAGAGTGTTATCAAAAGGAGATATAATTATTCCTTTGCGACGCGGAAGACTTCGTCAAGCGTGGTTAGGCCTTCAGCGGCTTTTAAAATCCCGTCTTGACCCATGGTTAGCATGCCGGCATCATGTAAAATATCTTTCATTTGAAATTCAGAAACTTTACCGGATAAAATTTGAGCTTCAATTTTTGACCCTACAGTAAAAGCCTCGTAAATACCCACCCGTCCTTGGTAGCCGCTGTTGTCACACTTGGAACACCCTGTGCTTTTATACCATTTAATTTGGCTGGGATCGATCTTTTTTTCTCCGGCATTTTCCGGAATTTTTGCCAACCATTCGTTGACTTTGGTCAGTTGTTCGTGTTGAGGGGTATATTCTTGTTGGCAGTTTTTACAAAGCCTGCGCACCAGCCGTTGCCCAATCACCGCGTTTAAAGCGGGGGCTAGAAAAATACCGTTAATGCCCATTCCTAAAAAACGGGGAATAACGCCGGAAGCATCGTTGGTATGAATGGTAGAAAGCATTAAGTGGCCGGTCAGAGCCGCGTCAATAGCAGTCTGCGCCGTTTCTCGATCACGAATTTCACCTACCATCACAATATCCGGGTCTTGGCGCAAAATAGACCGCAAGCCTTTAACAAAAGTATATCCGCGCGCGTGATCAATTTGACTTTGCACAATGCCTTTTAATTTATACTCAATCGGATTTTCCAAGGTGATGATTTTATTTTCCGAATTATTGAGTTTGTTTAAAATAGCGTAGAGCGTAGTGGTTTTACCGCTGCCGGTGGGGCCGGTGGTAATAATCATGCCATTGGGTTTAGCCATTTCGGTTTTCAAAATTTCCAAAGTGCGCGTGCGCATTCCCAGTTGTTCAAAAGAAAACCCCACGGAAGAAGATCGTAATAAACGAAACACCACGCTTTCGCCATAGGCCGAGGGTAGAGTGGAAACACGCAAATCCAGCTCATCTTCACTGCCGTCTGCCAAGACCCCCATTTTAATCACAATGCGTCCGTCTTGGGGCACATCATTAACATTGATTTTTAAACCGGCGATAATTTTAATGCGATTAACCAAGTGTTGCAAAATATTTAAAGGAAACCGTGCCACCTCTTTTAACACGCCGTCGATCCGAAATCGAATTAACGCTTCAATTTCTTCAGCCTCAATGTGCACATCTGAACTACGCATATTCATAGACAAAGAAATAATCATGGCAAAAGCTTCAGTCATGTTGGCTTTAAGAATTTTTTGTTGCAGAAGTTTATAAGAAGTAATTTCCGTTTGGTATTGTTGTAATTTTTCCGCCGTAATTTTTACGCCGTATTCCACCTTTTTCACCTTGGCTACATTTTTATAAAGTTTGGCCGCATTTTCAAAACTGTGTTTGGAAATTAAGTAAATTTTGATATGCGCTCCTTCATGTTCTTGTTGTAAACGATTGACAATATCATGAATGGCCGGTTCATCAGGGTCAACACAAGCCAAACGAATTTGATTTTCTAAACGAAAAAATGGCAAAATTTGGTGGGTGCGCGCTTCTGTTTCCGGAATTTCCGCCAAAATTTCCGGACCAATAGGAAAGGCTGTTAAATCAATATAAGGAAAACCTAAAATTAAAGCTTTATCGCTAACGTTTTTTTCTTGGGTTTCCAAATTAAATTCCTCCATTTTTTCCGCCAAACTAGCCTTGGCTTTTTCCGAACGAGAAGCAGATTCATCTGCCAAAGGATCATATTTTTTATGATCGTAATTTAATTGATCGGTAGGCGCTTCCGGAGTTTTTGGTTTTAAGAGATCGTCGATTGATCCAAAAGAGTTTGATGGTTGTGGCATACTATCAAGTATACCAAAAAATTATCTTCCACGCACGGCCTGACGTAAACGATTGAGAATTATTTCTTCCAATTCTTTAAGAGAGCGATTTTTTTGCGTAAAGCGGACAAAATGATCTGTGCCTTGTGGGTTTAGATCAGCAAATAACTCCAAGGCGTTTAAGTAGGGAGCGGTACTGATTAAGCCTTTTATTTCTGTGCCGAAGTCCGTGTAAAGCATAAAAACATTACGCGCTTCCGGGGTGTTGATGATGAGTTCATCAATAACATCCGGCAGATCTTTTTCCTTAGTTTGAGTTTGGGTAAAATCTTCTTGGGTTAAAATAGACCAAACTATTTTGTGTTCAATGTCGGCTTGCAATTTAGACAAAGCGCGTCCCCACAGTTTTAAAGTGGACACTTGTTTGGATTGATAAAGATGTTTTACAATTTCTTCTCGACGCGCGCCCTGCGAAATAAGATGCGAAGCAATCGCTAACGAACGCGGAGTAACCGAGCCGGACTGAAAACTTTTGGTTTTACTAATCATGCCGGTTAAAAGATTGGTGGCAATGTATTCATCTAAAATATCGTGTCCCCAATCTTGCACCAGTTCAAAAATTATTTCTGAAGTGGAAGTGGCGGTAACATTTATCATGTTTACCTGTCCAAAATGGGTATTTTCCGGACTATGATCAATGTTAATAATAGGAGTGTGATAAAAAAAATCGACATTTTGTTCATAAATTCTTCCTAGATTTTCCAAATCATGGCCATCAACAGTAATGGCTAAATCAAAAGCATAATCGCCCATTTCCGTATGTACGTCGTTTTCCGTAAACATACCATCTTTGGGCGCGACGTAAATTTTCGCTTTGTCACCTTCAATATTATAGGACATTTCTTCAATACTAGTTTTAGAAATATCAATGGAAATAATAAATTTTCTTAAACTGGTTAAGTCGTCAAAAATTTCGTGACTTTTTGGTAAAAAAGAATGGTTGGCCGGCAGTTGAAAATCAGCTGAAACCACTTTGCCTTTTTTGGCCATTTTTTCCACCACCGCCAAAAGCCCCAAACCAGAGGCAATAGCATCTGTGCTAGGATGTTGCGGTAAGCAGATCAAAATTGAGGAACTTTGCTTAAGTAAGGCTAAAATTTGTTGTTCTTTAGTTCTTTTGGGCATATTGTTTTAGTGAACATCATCTTTTATGATGACTTAGGAGCATAACTTTATTTATTTTTACTGTCAAGACAATGCATTGATTGTCAATGCATTGATGTGATAGCCTTGATTAAAGTCAATTTTTTTGATAAAATTAGTATAATATGCAAGAAAGATATTTACCAAGCACAGCCGAGCACTCGCCAGAAATCGTTTTAGCAAATATGGAAATTTTAGAGCTAAAACAAATTTTGGGTGATTTCGTGGCTGAAAAACAAGATGATCCAAGAACGCCGGCAGGTAAGAGCATGAATGTCTTGCGTGCTCATGTGGCTGATCGTTTAGATTCGTCTAAGCCATTGAATGAAAAATATCTGAATAGTTTAAGTAGGGCGGGCATGGCTAATCCGGATCAAAAAAAAGCACATCTTTTAGTCGCGGCTGTGCTTTTGGAATTAGCTCAGATAGCGGAAAGAGAAAAACAAAATGCCATAGGTAATACGCCGGCAGTCATTATGCGCACAGCTTTGCGTTTGGCAGTACAAAGCCCTGAACAAGTAAGCTCATTGATTTTACCGTCTATTTTAGCTATACCTCTTGCCGATATAAGAACATGTTTGACTCCGGGTTCAACAAAAACTGAAGACAGAATTCTTTTATCTGATATCGCTTTTAAGAAATTAGACGCCGAACCAGAAAAAGCAGAAGAGATATTAACCAAAACAGCAATAATGATCACTCGTAGCAATTATGCTTGGGCAATGTATTTAACGTCTTTTACGCCTGCGGTGCAAAAATGGTGTGTTAATGATCTTTTTACAAACCACCGAGAGTTTTTAAACAAACAGTTTCGTTATTATATGCAATTAACACAAAAAGATCAGCTTGGTGCATGGTCGCTAAAAGCACTTCAGAGTAATTGGAATAATTTTACAATCGCCGCTCGCGAGTGTCCAGAATTACTAACAGCTTATGAAAATTATCGGCAAGAACAAGCAAAACAAACTCAAGAGCAACAGGCTCAAGAGGCTCAAAAAGCCATTCAAACACAAGCTGACATCAAACAAGAACAAAGAGGGCGAATCATTAAAGAAAGTGAAGAAATATCGCAACAACCTCTGCTCTTTACAGTGCCTGATTACCCGTCTTTATTATTTAATGATCAACCAGCACAGTGGGGTTGTTTTTCTATTGCGCAAAGAAGATTAAGTTTAAGTACTATAAGCTACTTTATTTTAAGGTTGTCTGCTTTAGATCCGGATGCTCAAGATTCACAAATTGCGTCGCTAACGAATAAATTGGCAGAACGCGAAACAGCAATGCTTGCGCAAATAGATCAATTTATAGAAACCAACGCTTACCGTGTTTGTCAGACATATTTTAATGACGAAATGACATCGCAAGTATATAACAATAGTGAAACAGCATCGCGATGTTTAGGAAAATTCAAACAGATGGACCAGAGGTTTTTAGAATATCAAGCAGATGTTGTTTGGCGAAAACACGCTCGGGTTTTTTCGCAATTAAATGAACTGTTGACTCAAGCTATCATCCGTTTTCAAAGTTTGTATGACAATTTGTTAGCAAAAGAACAACAAACTCAACAAGTGGAGTCTGCTCAGAATGAAATAGAGGCTCAAGCAGACAAAGAACAAGCGCGCACTAATTTGCAAATAGAACATTTACGCGCTTTGGTGGAAGAAAAGATGGAGTATTTACGTAGTTTATGCGCTCTGGAAACCGGTTTAGATTTGCCAGCTTTGAAAAGTTTGGCTCAAATGGGAGAAACAGATATCATCGGTTCTGTTTCTTTATCATCCTCCTTGTCTTTAGCACCAAGATTAGAATTACGGCCGCAATTAAGCCTAGAACAGCGATATGATTGGGACCAGATAATTTTACAAATGGGCGAAAATGTGGAAATGTTAGGGCAAAGAATAAAAATGGTAGATTATGTGACAGCACATGAAATTGCTCATTTAGTTAATGAAGAATTAAATCGGTTGGTGGAAACGCAGGTAGCACAACAAAAAGAAACTATACAAGATTTAGCGCGATCTTTTTCCGAAACAGCGCGAGCAGTAGCTAGGGAAATGATTTCTTTAGGATGTGGCGAGGTAATAATAGATAGCTTGGGTATAAAAATGTTACATGATTACGGTACTACTGATCCGTTGGTTTTTGATTTACCAAAACGCCTGACCACAGCAGAGTATTCTTTTCACGCTTTTGCGCAAGTAGCAATGGAGGTTAGTCGTAAAAATACCAACACGGAAGAACTAAAATTGCGTTATGCTTTTATGTTATTGCGTTTGGAAGCCGTGGCGGACTATTTTTTAAACCAACGCTCTTCTCTGCCGGAAACATCACAAATCAAGACGGCCATAGAACAATTATTTAGTACACTCAATACCTCATCCTTGGATATTATTTCGCCGGAGCAAAAACAAAAAATCAAAAATTTGTTAAATCACAATTTCCTGGCCGCGCAAGAAATGTCCTTAGTCAAAACATAGTCAAAGCAAAGTAACCAAAATTAGTGTCTGGTTTTTGCCTTTCTTTTAAAAAATTGATATTATCCAGATAAATAGTCTTAAAAAATAAAATAAATAATTTAAGGAGGAAAATTATGCAAATTTTATCAAAATTCTTAGCCAGAGTTAGTGTTTTATTATTAGCGGTTTTTGCTTTTTGGGGATTGGCAACTCCGGCTCAGGCCAGCAGTATCGCCTTGGATGTTGATGCTACCAGCACTATTGCCGGCGCTGTTTCAGATTGGACAGTTAGTTTTAGCGCACCAGCTGATATACCTGCCGGCACTTCTTTAGATTTATATTTACCGGCCAGCTGGACCACTAATCCGGTAGAGTATTTTGATGCCAGCACGGCCTCTTTATCTTCAGGCAACGGCGCCATGACGGCAAGTGATTATGGTTATGTAAATATTGTTTTAAATCAAGATTATAGTTTAGGTGATTCCATAGTTTTGGTAATTTCCGGCATTCAGAATTTAGCTACAGACGGTACTTACAGTCTCTACGGTGGCTTTATGGATAGCTCTTGGAATTATTATAATTTTACTTCCAATGCCATTATTGTTGGTACTATTGCTTTACCAGGACAAGTTTTAAATCCTAATGATGAAACGGGCGTGCCCGGAGTTGATGTAAATCTTTGGTGTAATAATGGAAGCTCGGCTTATACTAATACCGGAGCAGACGGTTCTTTTCAAATTGCCGGAAATTTTTCCGGAACTTGCACTGTTTCTTTTTCTTATTGGGGAGAATTGGATTTAAAAGTTCCAGCCTCCGCCGCTTTAACTTTTACTGCCGGTCAACCGATTGTTGGCACTCAAATTTATTACATGTTAGCGCCTAATGTTTCTACGACTTTGGAATTGCCAGACGGTACCCCAGTACAATACGCTTGGGGTTGGGTTTACGGGGATAATTGGAATTATTATGATTGGTTTGAAACTGATGAGAACGGCACCATTAGTTTAGCCTTGGCCACAGCTGGCACTTATTATATGGAATTCAATATTGACGGTACGCAATATTCCGGCACTTATGTCGCGCCCGATAAAATTACTTTTACTTTTGACGGTACCGCTACCACCGGTTTACCCAATCCTATTCAACTGGCAACACCTAATGTGACGGTAAGTGTTACCAACCCTAGCGGTGGGGCTGTGCCGGATTGGTCTTCGGTTTATGTTTATAATTCTGATTATTCTGTTTGGCAATGGGGCTGGACTCGCAATGGTCAAGCTAAATTTAGCGTAGACGCTGGTACTTATTTTGCCAAAGTTGATTTTGTTGGTTATGACAGCAATAATGCGAACGCCATGTATGTCATGCCCGCGCCACAACAGTTTACGGCTGATATAACACCCGCTACTGTAGCCATTCAACTGCAAACGGCTAATAATAATATTATTGCCAAAACCGTGGATGAAAATGGCCAAGCGGTAGCTTCTTATTATTATGGCTGGGACAACGCCGGCACAAATTGGTTTTGGGGTCAATCAGACAGCGATGGCAATGTAGAGCAAATGGTTGGCGCCGGCAATTATAAAATTTTCTTTCAAGAAGCTTCTTATGATTATAGCTCCCGCAGTAATTATTTTACTGAAACTTATTCCGCTTCTTTTACGGATAATAATGGAGCAGAAAAAGACCTTGGCACTTTAGTCGGTTTGAAGGCTAATTCGATGATTGATGTTGCGGTTTACAATGCCACTGGTTGTGGCGGTGGTTTGTTGTCTACTGGCGCCGGCGTAGGAGTTTATAATCAATCTTTAGGAGCCTGGCAAGAAGTTAGCAACGGCACAGCTTCTATTGCCGTACCCAAAGGAACTTATCAATTAGATGTTTTTGCTTATAATAATAATTGTGCACAAGGTTCACCCGGCAAGCAGTTAGTAACCGTGGGAGCTAATGCTGTCAAAGAGGTGACGGTACAGTTTTTGGATAAAAATGCCACTATTACCGGAAAAGTGGTCGATCCGGATGGTAATGGTTTGGGGTGTCAATATGTTTGGGGCTATCAAGAAGGTTATGGGGGTTGGTTTGATACTGAAACTGATCAAGATGGGAATTTTTCTATTCAAACTACAGCTGGCAACTGGTATGTACAGGCTTATCCTTCCGGCACTAATGCGGATAATTGTACCAGCGATGGCAGTGATGTCAGCGGAGGCTATGATTCTGGTACGGGTAGTGGTTCCGGAGATGGCCATATGATGTCTTATAATGTCAGCCAGGTGGCGGTTAATGGCACCGGTTCTGCCAGCGCCGGTGGCACAGGCATTAAATATGTTTCTTTACAAGGAACTTTAAAAGTTGATGCCGTGGCCAATGCTTCAGTACAAGTAGATACTTTTCAATTCTTGGTGGCGGATGCTGTTTTAAGTGGCCGAGTGCGTTATGGTAGCGGCAGTGAGCGCGCCGGCGAAGTGGTAACAGGAGTTAACGGTTTTGTTACCGTATCCACTGGTAATGGCGGAATCACCGGCGATCATTACGCCAGTGCTTTATGGGGCTGGATTTCCAATGGTCAATTTGAAATTTCCGTACCCGCCTCTCCCGCAGGAGGCTATCAGTTAATGGCTTTCTTAGATCCGTTTAGTAATTTCACAGTAGTGGGCACCGGAGACCAAACCGGTGTAACGCCCAATATTTCCGTCATTGAAGTGGATGCTGGAGCCACTGTAGACACAGCCGCTATTTATGTATTACCTAATGACGCTACTATTTCCGGAGAAATTACCGGGATAACTTCGGTTGCTGGATTTTTTGCTGAAGTTTGTGCGGATAACGGAGTTTATGGTTTTGCTTGTACCACTGCCGATGGTTCGTCTTACAGTCTTCCCATTGCCGCTGGAAATTGGACTGTTAATTATCGTATTCCCGAAGATTTTGGATTGTATGCTTTACCAGCTACAGACAACATTGTTGATATTGAAAGCGGTGGTACCGCCACAGTTAATTTCGAAGTGGTAACAGCCGATGCTGGTGTTTCCGGCACAGTTGCGGATCCTACTGGCAACGGTATTGCCGGAGCGACAGTAGTGGCGGCTTCTTCCAGAATATCAGACCAAACTACAACTGATGACAACGGCGGTTATTCTTTCAATTTACCGCAAGACGATTATATAGCCTACGTGTCCGTACCAACAGGATCTGCTTACCTAAATCCTAAAGCGCAGGCGTTTACCGCCAATCCTGCTCAGGAAGTTGCGGTTAATTTTACAGCGCTTGAGCCAAACGCTACAATTTTTGGCACAGTTACAATAAACGGTGAAACTGCAACAGGAGCCTTGATCACCACCTGGAATGAAGACGGGCTAACTGATTATGCGGAAACTGATGATAACGGCAATTACACTTTAAATGTTTATTACGAAGGCGCAGGCACCACTTGGTATGTTCGGGCTAATTATGATGATGAAACCGAAAATCAAAGTTTGGATTCGGGAGTGTCAGCGATTGTGGTTGATGCGACAGAAAAACAGAATAACATTGATCTCACCACCGGATCCAGCCAGGCCAGTTTTAGCGCCAAAGGTCGCACCACCACCGCCGCCACCAACGATTTGCCGGCACAACAAAGAAAACAGTTTAGCTCTGCCAATCAGCAAGTAATCAATTTTTCTGATAACGCCTCTTTCCGCATGAGCGCTTACTCGTTGAAGAATTCCGCAGATACCATGACGGTTATTATTACACCAACCGCCGAGGTTCCCAGTACCAACACGCATCAAGTTTTATCCTATGCTTATGAAGCCGAGGCGCTTGATGGGAATAATTCCACAGTTGGTAAATTTTCCGGATCAGTAGCCGTCACCCTTCCTTACACAGAATCTCAGTTAGCGGCCTTTAACGTGACAGCGGAAGACATCACCATGGCAATTTACGATGGTTTGGCCTGGCAAGACGTAACCGGTGCGGTAGTGAACGCTAGCGCCCACACCATCACCGCCAACGTAACCGGTTTTGGTACTTTTGCCATCACCACTTCTGTCCGTAATGCGGCCGAGGATAATTTAGACGCGACTACGCCAGATCAGCCTACCAATTTGCGGATTTTGAAAAATAGCCGTCAAGCCAAATCTTTCACGGTAAAATGGAAAGCCGTGGAAAACGCTGATGCTTATGAAGTAGAATTATATCAAGACGCACACAGCACCACCCCTTTGGCAACTTATACGGTTACCAAAAATCAAAAGAAAATAGTTAAGCAAAAAGCCAATACTCTTTACCGAGTACGAGTGCGGGCGCTTGATGGAGAATTATTCAGCGATTGGACAAGCTATCAATCAGTACGCACCAGACCGCAATTGCCTAGTAATTTAAGAATTTTCCAAAAAACCGTTAAGGAAAATGGTGAGGGGTATTTTAAAGTCAGTTTTAATCAGCCAAAAAACAGAAAAAAACTAAAAGCCGTTATTCAGGTAGTGGATGAAACAGGCCAGCAAATTGACTTCCAACTTGGCCAAAAAGAAAAATGGCAAAAAAAATCTTCTTTCAAAATGAAGGCCAAGAAAAAATTGCAGAAAAGAGCCATCACAGTCGCAGATCAATATTTGCATACGCCTTTAAGAGTTAAAGTGCGTTCTGCTCGTATTCTAAAAACCAAATCTACGTTATATCGTTCAGCTTTTGTGCAATCCAGTTTATTCTTGATTGAATACTGACCACTCCGTTTTTATAACGTTTCCTTATTTTAAATTTTTTAGATGTCTTTTAGTATAAGGCAAACGATTTTTTTTCTCTCCAAACTGTGTAAGCAATGCTACGTCATACGTTTCTAATGATGTACTAATATATTTTTGCATATCAGAAAAAGATTCGAATTCAGACAAAACATCGAAGTCCGCGTCTTGAAGTTTTCGGGCTTGCATAAGCGCCCATGCCCATGGAGCACGTTCTATTTCAGCCACACGTTTTCCATAAGATTCATATAACCATTTTGGAATAAACGACCAATTCCGTATATTAATACGATCCAGTATATTGCCAGTAGTTGGATCACGTAATACTACTTCGCCTGTTTCTTCGTATCCTTTTTTAATCATTGCGTGACTCATTTTCCCCATACTCTTTGCTGTGTCCATGATCATTTCTTCAATTATTGACACACTATCAACATGTTTCCCGGCATGGATATGTCCGATTTCGTGAAGCAAGGATAATAATGCACCTTTTTTATTTCTTTTATATACATCTCTTGGTATTTCTACAACATTTCCATTTTCTTCAAGCGACATTCCTTGGTGAGAAAAATGATTTCCAAATATAAAACGGTAGCCTTTTGGTAACAAAAAAGATAAATCTACTGTATGACCAGCATTGTTTCGCAAAGTGACCATCAATTCATTGGGGTGATCCGTTTTCGGTACGCATTCTAATTGAACAAGAGTGTCTCCCCATTTTGTACTATTTTGTTTTTTTTCATTCATTGATTCTGCCATATTGATCAGTAAAACATATTTATTTTGAACAAGCAATACGGTATACTTCAATTGGTGCGTATTTATTTCGAATACAATGGAGAAAACGAAAAAGGCGTTTAACAGAAAAAGAACGTGCACATTTTTTAGCATATCAATCCCACGCACGAGCATTTGTGCATGAACGTCTCCACTATTTTAATGCGCAGTATCGATTAAGCTTTCATCGGGTGGCAATACGAAATCAGCGTTCCCGGTGGGGGGTTGTTCACAAAAAGGAAATTTGAATAACTTTTTCGTACCAAGTTTTCTTGCAAGAAGGGGTTGTAATGTCCCTGCGCTTGATTTTTTGGGGAATTTAAGGTATACTATAAACATGTTTACCTTTATTTGGTATCAGTTATTATATAAGCCTTTATATAATTTATTGATTTTGTTTTATAGCGCTTCTCCAGGCCCCGATCTTGGTTTGGCTGTTATTTTTTTGGCTTTTTTTATCCGTATTGCTCTTTTGCCTTTGTCTTTCAGGGGTGCTCGTTCAGAATATCGTTTAACGCAACTGGAACCGGTAATTGAGGTTATTAAAAAAAGATATAGATATGATTTGGAAAAACAACGCTCCGCCATTAAAGAGCTTTTACAAGATAATAAAGTCAACGTTTTTTCCAATTTTTTTTCTATTGTTTTTCAGATTTTCTTTTTAGTGATTTTGTATAAAATTTTTGCTTCCGGTTTACAATTGGTCGGCCATAATCAGTTATATGATTTTATGCCTGATCCCGGAGTAATTGATCCTTATTTTTTAGAAAAAATAAATTTGATCGTGCCCAATAACACCGCTTCCTTGTTCGTGGCATTTATGGTATTCTTTCATCAGGCTATTCAGAGGGTCAAGAAAAAAGCAGACGCCACCTCCTTAGAGAAAGCTATGCTGTTTGTGTTGCCCCTGGTCACTTATTTTGCCACTCTTTTATTACCCTCGGCCAAAGCCATATTTATTGCGGCCTCAGTACTCTTTTCTTTGTTAGTGAGGGGCATTAAAACCATTATCATTCGTCTGTTTGTGAAAGACGAAAATTTAAAAGCCAATATTAATTCTTATATCGGCGGAGAATAATCTTTATTTATTATGGATAAACTAATAGTATCAATTGCGGTAGAAGACATCTTGTTTGGCATGTTTGTTTCGGTACCACCCGGGTATGTGGGTTGTATTTACAGTCACAGCAAGGGTGTTTTGTTAAAAATTTTACGACCAGGCTTACATTTGAAAATTCCTTTTTGGCACAAAGCCAAGTTATTTAATACTCAGGTGCAAGAATATCGACTGCGCAAAGGTTTTGATCCGGTGCAGACCGAGTTGGGAGATATGGAAATAATTTCTGCCACTAACGACGGACAAAATGTAATTATTGAAATGACGGTTTTATTTCATATTGATCCGGATAACGCCACTCAATTATGGGAGCATATTGGCGACGATTACATTGAAAAAATTATTCGTCCCACTGTTCGTTCCAGGGTGCGCACCGTGTCGGCTGAATATTCCGCCAACGATTTTTTTTCCGCTCGTCGCGCGGAAATTGAGCGTCGCATTCATCATGAGTTAATTTCTTCTTTATCGCCCAAGGGTATTGTGGTGGTTGATGTTCTTTTAGGCAGTATTGATTATTAGTTTTTAAATTATTTTATTTAATGATTAGATATTTTTTTCTCGCTTTGATGCTGGTTTTGATTCCGGGGGGCGCGGTTTTTGGCATGGAGCGGGAAACTTATGTTTGGCCTTTACCGATTAGCGATAACGTTACCACCAAACACGGACAGGCATTGCCCGGAGGGCTATATCACATTGGAATAGACGCCGGATCTGTTTTGGGCGCCAATGCTCCGGTTTTTGCCATTGCCAACGGCACAGTAGCCGAGGCGCAAGAACGCACCTCTTTTGGTTTAGTGGTTTTAATTCAACACGAAAGAGCTGACGGCACAGAGATTGTGTCTGAATATGGACACTTGAATCCTAATAAAAACGTGGTTGTTCCAGGACAAAAAGTAAAACAAGGCGAGGTTATTGGATTTTTAGGGAACAGTAAAAATAACGGCGGTTGGATTCCGCATTTACATTTTGGCATCTCCAAGCAACCTTATAATGGAACGTGGAAATATGCCGGCCATGTTGCTAAAAAAAACATCAAATATCAATGGTATAAACCGCAAAAGTTTATTCAGAAAAATTTAGCCAGAGATGTTTTGGCGCCTGATGTTGATATTAGAAAATTATTACCAGATCAAATTGTTGATGATGAGTTGAAATTTCCTTTGCGTGTTTTTGATGCAGGCGAAGGAGTGCAACAAACGGTGGTAAGCCTTAGTCACGATCAAAGAAATTGGCAGACCATTGCCACCTCTGCGGCAGTAGTTAATTTGCCTTTGTCGGTTTCACAAAATATATCAGCCTACCCAGTTGGAGATTTGTATTTGCAAGTTATGGCAGTTGATTTTGTTGGTAATCGCGCAGTTGAAACTTTACATTTACAAAAAGAATAGTTTATTGGCGTTTTGCAAGACGGCTAAAAAAACCTGTTGACAAGTTTCGGTTGGTGAAGTTTTCAAACTGTGCTATCTTTATATTTAAGACGTCCCAAAGTTTTTTAAGGGCGTTTTATTTTAATTTTAATGGTATTTATCAGGATATGAAAAATCATCGTTATTATCGTGAACAGTTGTTTTTCTTAAGTCTGGTTTTAAGTTTATTCTTTTTCGTAGGCTGTAATAAAGAAGAGGCTAAAACAACAGAGCCTGCGGTTAATAATGATAATACTGCTGATTGGCAAACCTATCGCAATGAAGAATATGGCTTTGAGTTTAAGTATCCTAAGGAGTGGGAAGTAACGGTTAATGATGCTGATACAGTATTAATTAGATATCGAGAATCAGGTCTTCATGGAAAAATAGTTTTTAGAGAAAATGTAGTTACAGAAAATATGACAACCGAAGAAGCTTTAAAATTTGAAGATGGCAGATCTGCTTTATCATTGGTTAGTGATAAGATTATTGAAATAAATGGTTTAACGGCATATCGTGCGCTTCGCCATGAAGAGAAAGGCTCGTTAATGTATCCAAATAGCGACAATGCCGATGTCCTAGATATAACACTGACTGCAGTTGAGTATACATATTTGAATAGTAATGATCTCATTAGGTTCTGGATACAAATTGATGGTGATGATTATGAACAATCTATTAAAATTGTTGATGCGGTTGCAAATACATTTTCACAATAAATTTTTATTTCAACAAATTTTTCTTTTATTAAGATAAGAGAAAAAAAGTTGGGACAGAAATAAGTCTGTTTCAAAAAAAGAAAGGTTCTTTGACAATGGAGGAAAGCTTATAGCAAAGCACAGGGTAATTGGTATCTCACTCTCAAACCTGAAAAGGAACTAAGCCATGAGACGAGCGACGACACTGTTTGTATTGGTAATGTTTTATATCTGTGGATTTGTTCAGGCCGCAGATATCCCATTTGAATTCCACGCTCCATATCGTTATGGGGTGATAGCAGATGGCGGAGGAAGTGGTTCTTATTATGGACAAGGCTATCACACCGGTAATTCCTACTACTGCATTGACTTCAACGTCGGCGATGGGTGGAATGACTATCAAGAACCCGTAACAGCAATTGCCGGAGGCACGGTGGTTGCTGTTGGTAAGAGTGATATCTATCACACTTATTATAGTTACGATGTTACGATTATGCACGAGGATGGGTATTATTCCACGTATGTCCACCTGGATAGTAACGTGGTAACTTTGAACACAAGGATTCAATCCGGACAGATTATTGGCTATGTTGGGAATGAAGGTGAGTCAACAGCTCCACATTTGCATTTTTGTCTTTTTGATCCTTCAGGAAACAGCGTTATGCCGTCGCCGATGGACGGAACCGTCTACGATGAATATGGCGCAGGCAGAGATGTTGTTTCACAAAATCGTGAATTTTCTGCCGAAACAGAAAGTGCCATCTCCCACACCGCCGACCTGCTCTGGAACACCCGTCCTTACGGCGGCTCTGACTGTACCGACGGCCTCATCTGCCATGAAACCAACAACATGCACTGGTGGGAAGAAGGCGGAGAAAAAATGGTCATCGAAGACTGG
>Ga0156562_104_pt1 | contig 76336 bp, 72 predicted proteins | sample RifOxyB2_FD_111957 | JGI IMG/M metagenome (GOLD analysis project Ga0156562, IMG submission 111957) | Candidatus Kerfeldbacteria bacterium RIFOXYB2_FULL_38_14 | reverse complement strand
GCGGAACTCTCACGGTTAACGGTAATATCTCTGCTAACGGACAAGACGGTCCGACTACAAGCACTAATGGTGGTGGTGGTGGAAGCGGTGGATCGGTTTATATTTCTACAAGTTCTATTATCGGTAGTGCTGCTATCTCGGCAAATGGTGGCAACGGCGGCGAGGGATCTCAGTATGCAGGCGGTGGTGGTGGTGGTGGTCGAGTGGCTGTTTATTATAATGATGCCGGCGGTTTTACTTTAGGCAATATCACTGCTACCAAGGGTTTAGCAGGTACGGGGGTGGGAGCTAGATTAGATGGATATGATGGAACGACTTATACTTTTCAATACACAGTGGCCGATACTCCTTCTGTAACAGCGCCGGTAAACATGTCCACTGATAGCCGTAATCCTACTTTAACCGGAACTAGTTATTCTTCAAACGGAGCAGTTCACACCACAACAGATTGGAAAATAACTTCAGATCCGGAAGGTTCTACTATCGTATGGAGCAAAGACGATGATGCTATTAATTTGGAAACTACTACAGCCAATGCAACCAACGGCACCTTTAGTGGAGCACTAGCTGGAGCAACCACTTTAGTAGGTAATACTATTTATCATGTTTTTGTACGCTATACTAATGCCGCGGGCGATTCAGCTTGGTCTAGCGGTAATAACTTTATTACCAACAATACCCAGCCGGTTTGGGGAGGACCAATAATTGATCCGGGACAGGTGCCTGAAGACGGTACTCTGTTTTGGACGTTTGATTTAGATGATTATTGCTCTGATGCCGACGGCGATGCTTTAACATATAGCGCTGATAATGATTTTTCTTTAGGCGTCATGACTATTAATCCGGTTACGCATGTGGTGACTTTTACTTTAAATGCCAATGCTAATGGTAGCGATACTATTCGTTTTGCCGGTACAGATGGCTTATCTAGTGCGGTGTTGTCTAACGCTCCCACCATTACCGTGAATGCTGTTAATGATGCCCCGGTATTTACCAAAGGTAGTAACGATTTTGCTATGGAAGATGACGCCAGCCGTCAAGTGAATGGCTGGGCAACTGGAATTGGCACCGGTGGTGGTAGTGATGAATCTGGCCAAGTTTTAACATTTACTGTTGCCAATGATAATAACAGTCTATTTTCAGTACAACCAGATGTGAATGAAAGTACTGGAAATTTAACGTATACACTTGCGAGTAACGCTTTTGGTAGCGCTACTGTTACGGTTGGTTTGTCTGATAATGGTGGTACAGCTAACGGCGGCGACGACACCAGTGATAGTCAGACGTTTACTTTAGAGGCAACTTCCATTAACGACGAGCCGTCATTTACAGCAGGCGAGAGTCAAACAGTGTATGAAGACACTGGTTTATACACTGTCGCTACTTGGGTAGTGGCTATGAGCACGGGCCCCAGTAACGAATCCGCGCAAACCGTGTCGTTTAACGTGACTAATGATGATAACAGTTTATTTTCTGTTCAGCCGGCCATAGATTCAAGCGGTGCTTTAACCTTCACTCCTGCAGATAACATAAATGGTTCTACTACTGTACATGTTACTATGCAAGATAACGGCGGCACAACAAACGGCGGTGATGACACGAGCGCTGAACAAGCGTTTACCATTGAGATCAGTCCGACCAACGATGCCCCGAGCTTTACCAAAGGCGCCGATCAAAGTGCGGCCGAAGATGCCGGCGCGCAAACCGTCGCCGGTTGGGCAACCGGTATGAGCAAAGGGCCAGCTGATGAATCCGGTCAAACATTAACTTTTAACGTTAGCAACGATAATAACAGTTTATTTTCCGTTCAACCGGATATTGATGAAAGTACCGGTAATTTAACGTATACTCCGGCCGCCAATATCAACGGTTCAGCCACTGTTACTGTTTATTTGTCAGATGATGGAGGCGTTACGGGGGACTACACCAGCGACGAACAAACATTCACTATTACAGTTAACGCCGCCAACGATACCCCTGTTGCTAACGCTGATATCGACCAATCTGTTGATGAAAGCGCTCAATCTGTTACCTTAAATGGCGCAAACTCTTCGGATACAGAGGGTGATACTTTAACGTATACTTGGACAGAAATTTCTGACAGTGGTGACGCCTGCGCTCTTTCTGCTACTAATGTGGTCAATCCCACGGTTTCTTTAGCTGATAAAGAATCAGGATATGCTTGTATTTATCGCTTAAAAGTGAACGATGGCACTATTGATTCCAATAATGATGAAATAACCGTAAATGTTACCGCCGACAACGACGCGCCTACTTTGCCTGGCATTTCTGACAAAACCGTGAATGAGGGCGATCCGTTGTCTTTTGCGGTTTCTGCCGATGATGCCGATACCAGCCAGCTCAGTTTATCTGCCGATGATGCCGAAGGAGATTTTTCTCAAAAATCTTTGGATGTTGATCAATTATTTACCGACAATCAAAATAATACCGGTACCTTCTCTTGGGAAACGCAAAGCGGACAATCCGGCGGTTATGTTTTAGAAGTGCAAGCTACAGACGCTGAAAATGTGGTCAGCGATTTAGTTAATATTACAGTGGTGAGTACTACTAATAATGATGATGATAGTGATGAAGAAATTCCGGAAAATTCCGCACCGGTTTTTGCCGGCGCTTTACCGGATGTGTCGTTTTATGCCGGCACCACCACTTCTGTTTTGTTTACGCTTTCCGATTACTTTACTGATGTTGATAATGATGAGCTAACCTATACCACAACAGGATTGGAACATTTACAAGCAGAGATTGACGCAGATAGTAAAGTTACTTTAACCGCGCCTGCTTCTTTTTCAGGCACGGAAACAATTTATTTTACAGCCACAGATTCTGCCGCTCATGCAGTCAGTAGCAATGTAGTCGTGATGACAGTATCGGAAACCATACCACAATCAGATATCAATCACGTCACAGGCAGTAGTAAAGGTAAGGGCTTGATTGTAGTTACGGGTAATGAAGGTCAAATTCTGGCCTCTTGGCAAGCCTTTACCAAGGGTGGTGTTGTGCCGCGCCTGGAAACCATCAATGGCAATACTTATATTTTTGCCATCAAACGCACCCCCGGCTCTACGATTCATATTTATACTTCTCAAGGAAATCTCCTCAAAAAGAAACGCCTCGCACCAAAATTGCATTATCGTCGTTTTGCCACGGGTAATTTGGACAGTAATGACAGCACCATAGAAATGGCCATAGCCACTAAAAGAGGCACAACTATTTACTTTAAGATTTTTTCTTTTAATCCTAGCACCAAACAAATAGTCTTAAAGAAACGAGCCAAATATAAGCCACTGCCTGGTAAAAATTATCGTACCACTATTCAAAAACAAAGAATTAAATTGATTGATAATAATGGTCAAACCAAGTTTGTTTGGAAGCCCTTTAAATAGTAGGATAGAGCTATGAAAAAACACACCAAGATTGTTTGTACCATTGGTCCCGCTTCTGAAACAAAAACCGTTTTAAGCCAAATGATTAAAGCGGGTATGAACGTGGCGCGTTTGAATTTTTCTCACGGTAGCTACGCCAATCATCGTCTGCTTATTCGCAATATTCGCGCTGTTGCTAAAAAACTTGGTCGCAATGTTGCCATTATGCAAGATTTACAAGGCCCGCGAATTAGAATTGGCCAGGTGCCGAAAGAAGGGATTAAACTAACAGTAGGCGATCGGGTAGTTTTTCAATCTGAGAAATCAAGCGGGTGTTTTGCGGAAAAAAATATTCCTGTCGATTATAAACAGTTTTCTAAATTGGTAAAACTGAAGGATTCTATTTTGATAAACGACGGCTTAATCGAAGTGGCGGCAGATCGGATTAGTAAAGAAGAGGTGTATGGCACAGTAAAAAAACCGGGAATTATTTTTTCTCACAAAGGCATAAATTTACCTGGTAGTGCGGTCACCGCCGAAGTTATTACCAAAAAAGATAAACAAGATTTACAATTTGGTTTAAAATGCGGCGTGGATTTTGTGGCGTTGTCTTTTGTGCGTTCTGCCGCTGATATTATTGCTTTGCGGAAACTTATTGGTGTTTGTGATGTGCAAATTATTGCTAAAATTGAGCGGCAAGAAGCGGTTAAAAATTTTTCCAGTATTTTAACCGTAACTGATGGCGTGATGGTGGCGCGTGGAGATTTGGGCATAGAAATGAAACCCTCTGATGTACCGTTGGTGCAAAAAGATTTGATTTTTAGATGTTTGCAAGTGGGCAAGCCGGTCATTGTCGCCACGCAAATGTTAGAGTCCATGATCATCAACCCGCGACCTACCAGAGCGGAAGTTTCAGATGTGGCCAACGCGGTTATTGACCACACTGATGCTGTGATGCTTTCGGGAGAATCTGCTTTCGGTAAGTATCCGGTAGAAAGTGTTGCGATGATGTCGCAGATTATTTGTGACACAGAAGCCTCTCGTTACGATGATGTGCCCGCTCGTTATATTGCCATTAAAAACCCTAAAATCGAAGACGCGATTTCTTTTGCGGCTTATGATCTCAGCAAGCAAGCAGGCGTAAAAGCAGTAGTGGTCAATTCTTATTATGGTCACGCGGCCAGGATTATAGCCAGACACAGATTGGAAATACCGATTTTTGTTTTAACGAATAATATACCAACTCAAAATAAAATGGCTTTAAGTTGGGGCATTGAATCTTTGTTTTTACCCAAATGTCGCAGTTTTGATGAATTTTTAAACAAGGCCGTAATTTTATTAAAAAAACAAAAAGTTGTTAAAAAGGGAGATAAAATCGTTTTGGTCATTGGTCATCCGGTAGACCAATCCTCAGGCGCTAATTTAGTAAAAGTGCATGTAGTTGCGTAGACATAATCAGCTGATTCAGTTACTATATTAAAGCTTTTATTTTTTATTTTATTTTATGTTAAATCAAAAAGATAAATTTATTTTATGGTTTAAAGAATTAAGTATTGAAGACGTGCCGCTGGTAGGCGGAAAAAATGCTTCTTTGGGAGAAATGTATCAAAAAATGGCCAAACAAGGAGTGCGCGTACCCAACGGTTTTGCCATCACCAGTAAGGCGTATAATTTTTTTATTGATCAAGCCGGTATTAGAGAAAAAATAAAAGATATTCTAAAAGACGTGGACACGACCGATATTCGTAATTTAAGAGAACATGGTTTTCAGGTACGAGAGTGTATTTTACAAGCGGATTTTCCAGAACAACTGGAAGAAGAAATTATAATGGCTTATCAACAGTTAAGCCAAGAGTACAAAGAGAACAACGTGGACGTGGCCGTTCGTTCCAGCGCCACTGCCGAAGATTTGCCAGACGCCTCTTTTGCCGGTCAACAGGAAACTTATTTAAACGTACGGGGTCGTCATGTGGTTTTGGAAGCTACTAAAAAATGTTTTGCTTCTTTATTTACCAATCGCGCCATTTCTTATCGAGAAGATAAAAATTTTGATCATTTTGATATTTCTTTGTCTGTGGGCATTCAAAAAATGGTACGTTCTGATTTGGCTTGTTCTGGAGTGGCCTTTTCCATTGATACCGAATCCGGTTTTCAAAACGGTGCGGTTATTACCGGTGCTTGGGGTTTGGGCGAAATGGTGGTACAAGGAAAAGTCGACCCAGATGAGTTTATAGTTTTCAAGCCAACTTTAAAAAAAGGCTGCACCCAAGATGAAAAAGGCCTGCATTTTAAATACCGTCCGATTATTGAAAAACGCCTGGGATCAAAAAGATATAAAATGGTTTACACCAGCGACGGCGCTATTTCTTCCGGCGGTTCGGTAAAAGAGGTGCCGGTTACGGAAGAAGAGGAAAAAGCTTTTATTTTAACTGATGAAGAGGTTTTGCAATTAGCTTATTGGACAACGATTATCGAGGAACATTACCAAAAGCCCATGGATATTGAATGGGCCAAAGACGGAAAGACTAAGCAGTTATTCATTGTGCAGGCTCGTCCGGAAACCGTCCAGTCGCAAAACGACGGTAAATTATTAGAGGAGTATATCTTGGAAGAAGAAGGTAAATTATTAGTGGAAGGTGTGGCTGTGGGTGCAAAAATTGGTGCGGGCAAAGCCAATGTGATTAGAAATGTGGCAGATATTGCTCAATTTAAAAAAGGAGATATTCTGATTACCGAAATTACCGATCCGGACTGGGAGCCGATTATGAAAATCGCTTCTGGTATTGTTACTAATTCCGGCGGCCGCACTTCTCATGCCGCGATCATTTCGCGAGAATTGGGTATTCCGGCTTTGGTAGGCACCGGTGACGCGACCGGAACTTTAAAAACGGGTGAAGGCATTACCGTTTCCTGCGCTCAAGGCGAGCGGGGCTTTGTTTATCAAGGCGAGTTGAAATTTCACGTAAAAAAGACGGATTTGTCTGCCATGCAACCGCCGAAAACTAAAATTATGATGATTGTGGCTGATACTTCACGAGTGTTTAATTTTGCGCAAATTCCCAACCAGGGCATTGGTTTGGCGCGCGAAGAGTTGATTATTTTAAATCATATTAAAGTGCATCCTTTAGCTTTATTGCATTTTGATAAAATTATTGATCCGGAAGTTAAAAGAGAGATCGAGGAAATAACAGCTGGTTATAATAATAAGATTGATTATTTTGTACAAAAATTAGCTGATGGGGTGGGTAAAATTACCGCGGCTTTTTGGCCGCACGATGTGATTGTGCGCATGTCGGATTTTAAATCAAACGAATACGCCAATTTATTAGGAGGCAAACAGTTTGAACCGCACGAAGAAAATCCTATGATTGGCTGGCGCGGAGCAAGTAGATATTATGATGAAAAATATCAGGCGGCATTTGCTTTAGAGTGCGAGGCTTTGCGGCGCGTACGAGAAGAAATGGGGCTTACCAATATGAAAGCCATGATTCCTTTTTGCCGCACCGTGGAAGAGGGGAAAAAAGTTATTGCTTTAATGGCCAAAAACGGTTTGGTACAAGGCAAAGACGGTTTTGAGGTTTACGTGATGTGCGAAATTCCTGCCAATGTGATGTTGGCCGAAGAATTTGCTGATGTTTTTGACGGATTTTCTATTGGCAGTAATGATCTGACCCAGTTAACTTTAGGTTTAGACCGCGACGGCGGACTTATTTCCGGCATTGGCGATGAACGCAATCCGGCCGTTAAAAAAATGATCAAAATGGCTATTTTAGCGGCGCATAAAAAAGGTCGCAAAATCGGTATTTGCGGCCAAGGGCCTTCGGATTTTCCGGAACTCGCTGAATTTTTGGTGGATTGCGGCATTGATTCTATTGCTCTAAATCCGGATTCGGTTATTAAAACAACTCAAAATATTTCCCAATACGAGCAAAAACAAAAGCCGCACAAAACTTAGGGTTGAATTTTTTTTCTTAATCCGTTAAAGTAAATCAACTGGAAGGTTCGCCTAGTTGGTCCATGGCGCCTGCTTGGAAAGCAGGTGAGCGTAAGCTCACGTGGGTTCAAATCCCACACCTTCCGTATCAGTTGGTTAAAAAGTATTGGATTTGAACGGGTTGGCAGTGAGGCAAACACGTAGTGTGTAGCCGAACGATCGCTGGGGTGCCGGTGGCACGCCAGCGCCAACCCAGGAACTCAAATCCCACACCTTCCGTTAATTTACAGATATACTTGCTATTTTAAGTATATATATTGTATACTATAATCATGAATTATAAAAGAACAATTTTTGACCAATTATACGAGAATATAGGCAAAAAACCAATATTAGTACTGTATGGTGCGCGTCAAGTTGGTAAAACCACCTTAATTAAGTCAATTTTGGCTCGGTTTTCTCATACGCTCTATTTGCAGGGAGACGACCCTAAAGAAGCTCTTTTACTTGAAAATAAATCAGCCAAGGAACTTTCTGAGCTTGTATCTGGCTATGAATTAGTGGTTATTGATGAGGCTCAAAGAGTTAAAAATATTGGTATTTCACTAAAACTTATGGCAGATAATATTGAACAAGTACGGGTTGTTGCTACAGGATCATCTTCTTTTGAATTAGCGAATAAATTAAGCGAGCCACTAACCGGAAGAAATCGCAAGTTTTATTTGTATCCGCTATCAGTTAAAGAGCTCGCTGACGCGTATGGAAAAATACAGGTAAGCAAAGAGCTGGATTCCCTCTTAACGTTTGGTATGTATCCAGCGATTGTTAATGCTCTATCCAGGGAAGAAAAAGCGATTCTTATTAAAGAATTAGCAGGAGATTATTTATTTAAAGATTTGTTTTTATTTGGTGATATTCGCAATTCTTTTGCTTTTGAAAAATTAGCAAAACTTCTCGCTTTGCGAATAGGAAGCGAAATATCATATTCAGAACTAGCCAAAGAAGTTGGCGTGAGTAGAGATACTATATATAATTATGTTAATTTACTTGAACAGGCGTTTATTATTTTTCGTTTAACACCGTTATATACCAATAAAACAAAAGAGATCAACAAGAGACATAAAATATATTTTTATGATGTAGGAATAAGAAACGCACTTATAGGCAACACCGACCCCATTGATATTCGGCCAGATAAGGGGGCGATATTTGAAAATTTTTTTATTGCTGAAAAAATAAAAGAGCGTGCATATTCTATGCGTTCGAGCGCAATTCATTTTTGGAGGAACAGACAAGGAGCCGAAGTAGATTTGGTGGAACTGATCAATACCGGCAAAGATATTTTTGCCTATGAATGTAAGTGGAAAAATCAAACCACTGCGCCTATTGCATTTAAAACCTCTTATCCCCATTCTAGTTTTGAATGTATTACCACCGAGAATATTATTACTCATTTCGTATCATATCGAAAAATCGGCACAATTAGTTAGAGGGGTATTTATTGACAAAACAAACTAAGTGTGATAGTTTATTTTCATATGAATCAATTCCAACACAAACATACATTAATTCAATATTATACTTATTCACTAACGAATGTTTTCGCTAGGCAATAGGTTAGATTTATTTTCAATATAATCTGCAGTCCGGCGAAAACGCCGGTTTTTTTGTATCTTGTTTTGCAACCGGAGGATCATGAAAATGATTACAGCTCACGCGATTTCTGAAGTTTGTTCTTTGCCGCGGTGGCCAGAGCAACTAGCCGATTTAACTCGCGAGGCGTGGACTGGCCACGATGGGAAATGTTATTTCCCATATAGACCGTTGACCGAGCCCATGTACTGGGCAACAGAGGTGTTGGATCAATGGGCAAGAAAAACCATGAAATCATGGATCTTGGTTGACGAGGGCAGCATTATTGCCCATGTGGCCATGGTTCTCAAGGAGGGGTATTGGGAACTTGGCAGGTGGGTTGCGTTAAAGGACGCGCCCCGTGGTGCAGTGCATGGCCTTTGCGAAAAGGCCATGGAGTGGACGCGACATCATAACCTGGCTATCCAGGTGGAGTGCACCCAGGCGCACTCCAGCTCGCAGTATATCTGCGAGCGGTTAGGGCTCCGGTTTGCGGGGCTCGGGATTTTAGCGGCCATCGAGGGGGTGGCGTGGGATATCATATATTATGATAACCTTGAAACGTTGGACTTTATCCCAAAACCAGGGATAATAGGAGAGCCGCTTAGGCGGCCAGTGAAGATGAAGGAGGAATTTCGATCACGGCTAATTGCCGTGTCTGAAATCATAACAACAACCCGCGGTGGCGACTTGCCGCCGCAACATTTCCACATTTTGCCGCACAGGGAGGAGACAGTGCGGCAAATAATCCGCATGCAAATTTAAAAAATCTGTACTGCCTGCTACTTCAATCGAGGTGGCGGGCAGTACATTCAATTTAACAATTATGAAACAACAATTCGTAGAAAAAAGATTATTACAACTACTTCACATTCCATCGGAAACAGGCGAAGAAAAAGAAATTCTTCATTTTTTATTTCAACAGCTACGTCAATCATTTAACATAAAAAAAATTCCTGTTAATGGAAATCGATATAATATATTGTGCAGCATTGGAAATCCGCACGTTTTATTTGTTGCTCATGTGGATACTGTGGGCGGTCAACTACCAGTAACCAAGGACGAACACAATATTTATGGCCGTGGCGCTTGTGATAACAAGGGTTCGTTGGCCGCCATGATAGAGTGCTGTCACCAAGCTGTGGCTCTTAGTAAAAATAATTTTGGACTACTCATTACCGTTGGTGAAGAATCATCATTTGATGGCGCAAAAGTTGCTGCAACATATTTTCAAAAAAAGAACATCAAGCCCAAATTTGTTGTTATTGGTGAACCGACACAGCTTGAGGTTGTTACTGGTCAACGCGGAGTGTTGTGTATTGAGTTTAAATGCACCGGCCAAGAAGCACATTCCAGTGTTGAAAAAAAAGATTCCGCTATTCATAAACTCGTAGAACTTTTACATACATTAAGTCAAGCAGAATTTGCAGAAACAAGCATGAATATTGGGCTCATCAGCGGAGGAAAAGCGGAAAATATTGTTGCGCCAAGCGCTCTGGCGACTATCGCATGGCGTTCATCCTTATCAGACATTCATAAAAAGATTGAAGTTGTATTATCAAACATTCACATTTCGCACACCGCAACAATACGGAAAAATCTTCCACCAATAGATAGGGTGTGGCCGCAATTTGAACGAAATATTGTTTCGTTTTTTTCTGAAATGTTCTTTTTTGAAAATAGCATTGTTACCGGCCCAGGTTCAATTAACGTTGCACATTCATCACACGAGCATATATCGCGCACAGAACTTTGCACAGCAGTTGAACATTATTTATCTTTACTATAACCGAGAGATGAATTATTTTTTTATATTATTGACAGAAAATTAGGGGTTGTTATACTGTATTTAGCACTCATTATGGGGGAGTGCTAAAATAAAAATATGGACAAATTAGAACGCCAAGCCTTATTTTTACAGGCTATTGTGCAAGAATACATCAAAACCGCCAAACCAGTAAGCTCTAAAGCCTTGGTGGAAGAATATGAATTTGATTTTTCTCCGGCCACCATCAGAAATGATATGGCTGAGCTGGAAAAACAAAACTTAATTATCCAGCCTCACCCTTCTGCCGGTCGCGTTCCTACTGAGCGCGGTTATCAGTATTACATTCAGCACTTTTTAAAACACCAAGAACTTACTACTGCGAAAAAACGTCCCATTGCCGAAGCGGTACAAAAAAAGGCCTTTACTCCAGAAGAGCGGGTAAAAAGATTAGCCAAAACTTTGGCGGCTTTAACCAAAGAGGTGATAGTGGTTTCGTTGTCAGACGGAGAGGCGTATTATACAGGCATTGCGCATATTTTCAGTCAGCCAGAATTCACCCAAGGACGCCAACTGATGTTGGAAGTTTCATCTGCCTTAGACGAGCTTGATAAAGTAATGTCTGATTTACAAACCGAATGTACCGGAGAAGAAGTGCGGGTGTTAATCGGTCAAGAAAATCCTTTTGCCAAAAATTGTTCCATGCTAATCTCCGAGTATGATTTAGCGGAAGATAATAGTCGGGGCATGTTGGGCATTCTAGGGCCGATGCGCATGGATTATGATACTAATATTGCCATTTTAAATTATATAGAAAAATTAATGGATGAACGCCATGAAGAACATTAACAAAAAAGCAAAAAAAACAGATTCGCCTAATTTAGCAGAGGCTTTAACCGAAGCTCATAACAAATGCGCGGAATATTTGGCCGGCTGGCAACGCTGTCAGGCTGACTATCAAAATTTGCAGAAAGAAACTCAAGAGCGAATAACTTCAGCAATCAAATTCGGCACAGAAGATTTAATTCTTGTTCTCAGCACTTTAGTCGATCATTTCAATTATGCCTTTGCCGGCATTCCGGAAAAAGAAAAAGACTCCAACTGGCTAAAAGGAATACAACATATCCAAACCAATTTTTTAAAAATTTTAACAGAACAGGGAGTGGAAATCATTAAAACCGTTGGCGAAACATTTGATCACAAATTGCATGAAGCAGTGGAAGAAGTTGCGGGAAAAGAAAAAGGCGAAAGCGGTAAAATTATTGAAGAGGTGGCCGCAGGATTTAAACTAAATGGTAAAATAATAAAATGCGCCAAAGTAAAAGTAATTAAATAAAAAATAATTAATTGTCAAAATATTATGGGAAAAATATTAGGAATCGATTTGGGCACAACTAACTCCTGCATGGCTATCATGGAAGGAGGGCAACCAAAAGTCATTGAAAATAAAGAAGGTAATCGCACTACGCCATCTATTGTGGCCATAGCTAAAAATGGGGAAATGTTAGTCGGTTTGGGCGCTAAACGTCAAGCTGTTACTAATCCCAAAAGTACAATTTTTTCAGTAAAGCGTTTAATCGGCCGTCATTGGGAAGACGCGGAAGTGCAAAAAGACGTTAAATTGATGCCTTATGATATTTTGCAAGACGGAGAACGCGTTAAAGTGAAAATAGGAGATAAAGAATACACCCCTCAGGAAATTTCCGCTAAAATTTTACAAAAATTAAAAACGGATGCGGAAGAGAAATTGGGAGAAAAAATCACCGAAGCGGTCATTACCGTGCCGGCTTATTTTGACGACTCGCAACGTCAGGCCACTAAAGATGCGGGTAAAATTGCCGGACTGGAAGTAAAACGCATTATCAACGAGCCAACTGCCGCGGCTTTGGCTTATGGTTTTGATAAGAAAAAAGATGAGAAAATTGTAGTGTATGATTTGGGTGGCGGAACTTTTGACGTGTCTGTTTTGGAAGTAAGTAATGATACCGTAGAAGTAAAATCCACCAACGGTGATACGCACTTGGGCGGTGATGATTTTGATCAAATTTTAATTCGTTGGATCATAGAAGAGTTTAAAAAACAAGAAGGCATAGACATTTCTCAAGATAATTTGGCTTTGCAACGCTTAAAAAGCGCGGCGGAAAAAGCGAAAATAGAGTTATCCAGTTCTATGGAAACAGAAATTAACGAGCCCTTTATAGCCAACGATCCTAATGCCGGTGCGAAACATTTGGTCATGAAAATTACGCGAGCTAAATTGGAAGAGTTGGTGGCGGAATTGGTGGAAAATACTTTTGGTCCGGTAGAGCAGGCGCTTAAAGATTCCGGTTTATCCAAAGGAGACATTAACGAAGTGGTTTTAGTTGGCGGCCAAACTCGCATGCCGATGATTGTCAAAAAAGTGGAAGAGTATTTTGGCAAAAAACCCAGCGTGGAAGTGAATCCCGACGAAGTGGTGGCGGTAGGCGCGGCTGTGCAGGCCGGTGTTTTACAGGGTGATGTAAAAGACGTGTTATTGCTTGATGTTATCCCGCTGTCTTTGGGCATTGAAACTTTAGGCGGGGTGGCAACTAAACTTATTAACAAAAATACCACTATTCCTACCAGCAAATCACAAGTGTTTTCCACAGCCGCTGATAACCAAACCTCAGTGGAAATTCATGTGGTGCAAGGAGAACGAGAAATGGTGACAGACAATAAATCATTAGGAAGATTTATTCTATCTGGCTTGCCACCCGCTCCTCGCGGTGTCCCGCAAGTGGAAGTTACTTTTGATATTGACGCCAATGGCATTTTAAATGTCAAAGCGAAGGACAAGGCTACTAATAAAGAACAATCTATCCGTATTGAAGCTTCTTCTGGTTTGTCTGATGAAGAAATCGAAAAAATGAAAAAAGACGCAGAAGTACACGCCTCGGATGATCGTAAGAAAAAAGAACTGGTAGAAGTTAAAAATTTAGGAGAGACCTTGATTTATTCTACCGAAAAAGCTTTATCGGATTTGGGTGATAAAGTAGACGCTCAGGAAAAAAAGAATATTGATGAGAAAAAAGAGGCTTTGAAAAAAGTTTTGGCAGGAGAAGACAAAGAGGCGATTAAAAAAGCCACGGAAGAACTTTCCAAGGCTTCGCAAAAAATCGGTGAAATGATGTACAAACAACAACAAGAAAAGGCTACGAAGAAAGACGATGCTAAGAAATCCGACGTAGGGACTTCGCATGCGAAGTCCGGTGACAAAAAAGACGATGTGGTAGACGCGGATTTCCAAGAAAAATCCGCCAAAGACGGATCCGCAGACGATAAGGACAATGAGAAAAAAGATAACGATAAGAAACAATCTGAATAATGGCCAAAGATTATTACAATATATTAGGTGTTGCCAAAGATGCTTCCCCAGAGGAAATAAAAAAAGCTTTTCGCAAACTGGCACACCAGCATCATCCGGATAAAGAGGGCGGCGACGAAGCTAAATTTAAAGAGCTCAACGAGGCTTATCAGGTTTTGTCTGATACCAAAAAACGCCAGGCTTATGATCAGTTTGGGGAAGCTGGCGTTAATGGTCAGGGTGGTTTTTCTGGCGGTGGCGCCGGTTTTTCCGGCATCAATTGGGAAGACATGATGCGCCAATCCGGTAATTCCGGCGGCCCCGGCGTGGAATTTGATTTGGGAGATATTTTAGGTGATTTTTTTGGTAATGGCCGCAGACGCGGTAGCCGCCAAAAACAGGGCGGACAAGACATTCAAATGGATATGGAGATTGATTTTATTGAAGCCGTTTTTGGAATTAAAAAAACCGTTGAATTATACAAAACCGAAAAATGCGGTCATTGTCACGGCAACGGCGCCGAGCCCGGCACGCCGATTAAAGAATGTAAAACTTGTCAGGGCAAAGGTACGGTGTCGCAAGTGAGACAAACTATGATTGGTAATATTCGTACCCAAGCAGTTTGTCCGGGTTGCCAGGGTGAGGGTAAAATTGCGGAAAAAAAATGCGCTCAGTGTCAGGGTGGAGGAGTTGAAAAAAAGCAGGTACAAATCGAAGTTTCCATACCAGCCGGTATTGACAGTGGGCAAACCATTCGTTTGGAAGGCAAGGGTGAGGCCGGATTGTATGGTTCTGCTTCTGGCAATTTATATTTGAACATTTATGTGCGTAAATCAGCGGAATTTGAACGTCAGGAAGATAATGTGTTGTCTACTATTAAAGTCCCTTACGAAATTTTTGTTTTAGGCGGAAAAGTTACGGTGAAAACTTTAGACGGCGAGGCGGAAATGAAAGTGCCGTCTGGTACAGAATCAGGCAAATTGATGCGCTTGCGAAATAAAGGCATTCCTCATTTGCAAGCGTCCGGCAGGGGGGATCATTTGGTTAAATTGGAAGTGGATATTCCCAAACATCCCGGCCGTAAGTACAAAAAGTTACTCAAAGAACTTTCCGAATTTTCGGAATAAAAATTTGTTCTTATCGTCCAATCGTGGTATAATAAAAATATGGAATTGGCGGTAAAAAATAATACAAATACAAAAAACACAGAAGTTAACGTAAACACCAATATTACGGTACCAAAAGAAGTGGTGACAGAAGCCGGCACTGTTAAAGCAACTGTACAAAACAACAATACCTGGCAGAGTGTGGTAAATTCTCCTTGGGATTTGTCTATTCTGTTATTTTTTATAGTCTCGGCTTTTTTATATGGTTTTTCTTTAGGCCGCGACCGCATCATTGTAATTTTAGTTTCCATTTACATGTCTTTGGCTGTAGTTGAGGCACTGCCTAATTTTGTTTTAAATATCAATTTTAACCAAAATTTTGCTTTTCAAATTACCGCCTTTATTGCGATGTTTGTGGTTTTATTTTTCTTTATTTCCCGTTCGGCTATTTTACGCACCATTGGTTCAGAGTTAAGCGACGGCAAGTGGTATCAAACCATTGTTTTTTCCATTCTTCATGTGGGTTTGTTAATCTCTGTGACCATGTCTTTTTTGCCAGCTGAAATTATGAACCGTTTTACTCCTTTTACGCAACAAATTTTTACCGGTGAATGGCAAAGATTTGCTTGGATTGCGGCTCCTATTTTAATGATGATTATTTTTGGCAGTCGCAAGCAGGAGGAAGATTAAGCAGGATAGACTGCACAATTTTTTCCACTTGTGCCAAAGAATTTACGCGCACCAACTGATTGCGATATTTAGCCGCATTTGGCAGGCCTTTTACATACCAAGCCAACACTTTACGCATTTCGATAAATTGTGACGACCCTGCCAATTTGGCATGTTCCAACATAATCTTTATTTTTTCGCCATCATCAGGTTCACTGTATTTTCCGCTGGTTAAGTATTCTTTAATTTGCCGGCCAATCCACGGACGACCAAACGTTCCTCGCGCCAAGGCCAAACCGTCACATTTGGTAAAGTCCAAAGTTTCTTTAGCCGCCTCCGGAGTATGAGCGTGGCCTGAGGCCATAACTAAAAAAGGCACTAAAGTTTTTGCTTCACGAATACACTCTAAATCAGCTTTACCTAAATAAGGTTTTTCAAAAGAACGGCCGTGCACGCAGATCGCCGCCAAAGGCAAATCGGAAATTTTTTTGCAAAAATCCCGTACTGAGGTTTTCTGATAACTTTTGCGAGTTTTGACTGAGACCGGAATTTTTCCTTCAGCGCCAGCCAAAGTAGCCTGAATAATTTCTCGGCATAATCCCAAGTCACTTAAAAGCGTTGCTCCGCCTCCGTTTTTGGCTACTTTTGGCGCCGGGCAACCAAAATTGATGTCTACTCCGTCAAATCCAAGCCTTGCTATTTTTTTGGTAGCTTCGTAAAAATATTCCGGTTTGACGCCAAACAGTTGGGCAATAATCGGGTGTTCACATTTGTCAAAATTTAAAATTTCCAGAGTTTTAACAGAATCAAAATGCAAGGCATCTACTGAAACAAATTCCGGAAAAACCAAATCAGCGTAAAATCGTTTGACTATTTGCCGATAGGCTTTATTGGTAACTCCGCTCATGGGCGCTAAATAGATGAGCGGTTTTTTCAGGGCGACCCAGCAGTTTTTCATATGCCAAAATCGGATCAATCTTTTATTTTCAGCAAAGAGCCTTCTTTGGTGTCTTCTACCAATAAACCCCGCTTTTCAATTTGGAAACGAATTTCATCCGCGCGTTGAAAATTTTTCATTTGACGAGCCGTTTCCCGCTCTTGTAAAAGCGCTCTTATTTCTTCTTGCGCTTGGCCAATTTTTGTTTTTAATTGTTGGCTTTTTTCTTGCAGAGAAAGACCAAAAATTTTATCCATGGCAAATACTTGGGCCATTTTTTGAGCGGATGTTAAGTTAGTCTTGACAATGTCCCAAAAAATCGCCAAGGCTTTGGGCATATTCAAATCGTCATTCACCGCCGCTAAAAAACGCTCATCATAATCTTGATTTTCCATTGTTGGTGTTTCCCAGCCGGCTAAATTAGAAATTAGTTTATCATAAGCTTGTTGACTGTTTTTTAAAGCCTCCCAGGAAAAATTAAGTTTACTGCGATAATGCGCACCCAGTACAAAATAACGATAGGTCAGGGGATCGAATTTTTTATCTTTTAAGCTTTGTAAGGTAAGAAAATTTCCCTCAGATTTACCCATGCGTCCTTCGTTGATTAGCAAATGTTCGGCGTGTAAGAAAAATCGAGAAAATTGTTTTCCGGTAGCGGCCTCGGACTGAGCTATTTCGTTAGTGTGGTGAACGGGTAAGTGATCAATGCCGCCGCAATGAATATCAATAGTTTTTCCCAGTTCCTTAATGGCCATGGCCGAACACTCAATATGCCAGCCGGGAAAACCAATACCCCAGGGAGACTGCCATTCCATTTGTCGTTTTTTATCTTGAGGAGAAAATTTCCATAAAGCAAAATCCGTGGGGTGGTGTTTTTCTTTATTTTTGGAAACGCGCGCTCCTTCTTGCAAATTAGCAATATCCAGTTGCGCCATTTTGCCGTAATCTTTAAATTTTGTAGAATCAAAATAGACGCCGTCAGAAGTTTGGTAAGTATACCCTTTTTGTTCCAGGGTTTTTATCAGGTTAATTTGCGCTTCAATATATTTTTTATCAGCGGCATGAGGCATTTTTTTAGGTAAAACAATATTTAAAGCCAAGGCATCATCTAAAAATGCTTGCGTATAAAAAGAGGCGATTTCTTGGGCGGTTTTTCCTTCCCGTCTAGCGCCTTTTTCCATTTTATCTTCGCCGCTATCGCCGTCGTCAGTTAAATGTCCTACGTCCGTAATATTCATCACTTGGTCCACCTCATAACCGTTGACTATTAAAACTCGTCTTAGCACATCTTCAAAAATATAAGTGCGCAAATTACCAAGATGGGCATAATTATAAACGGTCGGCCCGCAGGTATATAAAGAGACCTTGTTTTTTTGCCGAGGAGTAAAAATATCTTTTTGGTGGGTCAGAGAATTATAAAGCCGCAGTTTCATAAATTAAAATTTAACGCAACCAGCGTTTACGCCAAAAAATAAACAAAAGAAACAGAGATACCGAGCAAATAATACCCAATAAAATCCAAAAATCCAGAGGTTTTCCAATGACAGGAATGTTTTCGGCATTCATGCCGAAAATACCCGCTACCACTCCGGCCGGTAATAAAATAACGGAAAAAATAGTTAAAGTTTTCATCACGGCGTTAAGATTGTGCGAGATCAGAGATTCATTGGAATCTTTCAAAGCCTCGACCATTTCTTTGTGTGATTCCAAAACCGCCCAAATTTCTTGCGCATCTTCCGCTAGTTCTTCGAATTTTTTTAAATCCGGACTAAAAGCATAATTACTGGTTTGAGCGTATCTGGTCAGATTATTTAAAAGAGCGCCATAGCCCCGCAAAGCTTTGCGCATATCAGTGATATTTCGCCTGGTTATTAAAATATTATGAGAAGTGGCGCGGGCGTTGTTGCCGGCAAAAATATGCTGTTTTATTTTTTCCAAAGTATCGTTGATAGTGTCAATCAGGGGATAGATATTTTCTAAAATAGTGTCGATAATTTTAAAAAACAGCTCATCAACTTGTTTGATAGAGGAATAAAATTTAACTGCTTGATATTTAGCAAAAATAGTTTTCAAAGCCTCAATTTTTCCGTTAGAAATAGTTATTAAAAAATCATCTCCCATAAAAATATCAATTTCACTTACATTTACTTTATTAGTTTTTTGGTCATAAAAAGGCACCAGGGCTACAAAAAAAATATATTTTCCTCGATTAACAATTTTTGAACGCAAAGTAGACTTAAACGCATCATCCAAATCATCTGCGGTAAACTGAAATTTTTTACTAAGCGTCTGATGATCTTTTTGATCAGGCTTAATGACATTTAACCACTGCCAACTTTTTTTATTACCCAAAATAGTCGTATAACTCATATTTGTATTATATCACATAAAAAAATTATACCAAAAATTATACCAATATTGTCTCAATACCAATTTTGTGTTATAATTATATAGTTAAAAGAACACAAATTTTGCTATGTCTCCATTTTTTAAAAGATCAAAAAAAGAAGCCGGAATTGAACCGGGTTTGCCTACTATTAAAGAGCAATCTTTTACCAAAGAAACACCGGCTAAAACCCTGGCGCAACCGGAAATTGCTCCTCATTATCCATCAGAACAACAGCCTCATCAACCGGAACAAACCTCTCCGGAGCAAGAAAAACCTCAAACCGAACTGCCTCATCCCGGTGTTTCATCCGCTAAACCCGCCCCTGTTCCGACTGCCAAGGCTCCTGTTTCAGCGCCAGCTGTAAAAAGTAAAGCGCGTACTGATATTGAGGAAATTTTGGCTAATGGCTTAACAGAAATATACCAAACTATGACTTTGCCGGAACAGCAAGAATTTCGCGCCAGAGGAGAAGAAGCCTCTTCGAAAATTGAACTGATGTTAGAGCAGTTTAAAGCCACTGCGCGTAAAGTTTTGGATGTTATTCGTATGTGGTTAGCTTCTATCCCCAGAGTTAATAAGCATTTTTTAGAACAAGAGAGCAAGCTTAAAACAGACGAAATAATGAAATTGCAAAAACGTTTGAAAAAAGAGCGTCATTTGGCAAATCTGCGTAAAAAATAATTTATGTTGGATACTTTTTTAAGTCTTCCCACGGTTGTCCTCGTAATTATTTACGTTTTTTTATCTTTATTGTTTTTACTTGGGGTTTTGTTGGTGATACGCGCTTTTTTGCGTAACAATATTAAAAAACCCGATGCTTTGCAAATGCAGGTTTTGCGTATTTGTCTTCCCAAAGAGGGACAAGAAGATGATGCTCAAAACGCGCAACCACCGGGCCAAGATCAGATTAAAGAAAAAATTTCGGTAGCGGAAATCTTTTTTTCCACTTTGGGTGGCATGAAAGCGCAAAGGGGATTTCGGGCTTTTATGTTTGGTCGTAATGATCATTTTTCTTTGGAAATTGTAGCGGATAAAGACGGGTTGGTTACTTTTTATGCCGCCGTTCCCAGATTTTTAAAGCTCTATTTTGAACAACAAGTGCAAGCGCAATACGAAAGCGCGGAAATTGTGGAGGTAGATGATTATAATATTTTTGAGGCGCAAGGAGAGATTGTAGGCGCGAAATTTTCTTTGGAGAAAAATCAAATGTATCCCATTCAAACTTATGACAAAATGGAATCTGATCCGTTAAATGCTTTGACCAATATTTTGTCTAAATTTGAAAAAAAAGAAGGCGCCGCCATTCAGTATGTTATTCGTTCCGCCAAAGCTAAATGGCACAAAGATCCCATGCGAGTGGCACGCACCATGCAACAGGGCAAAAACATCGATCAGGCTTATAACGAGGTGATGTCCAATATCGTCATTAAGATTTTTCGAGCAATTTTTCACGCTTTTTCAACTCGCAAAAGCAAATATGACGCCGGTATTGATCCGAATACAGAAAGAGAATATCGTTTGTCGCCCATGGAAGAAGAAGTGGTGAAAATGTTGGAAGAAAAAACCAGTAAATCCGGTTTTGATGTGAATATTCGGGTTTTAGCTTCTGCCGCCACTAAAGAAATTGCTCAATATAAACTACAGAATATTTTAAATTCTTTCACGCAGTATAAGGGCTATCAGTATGTGAACAGTTTGGTTGCCGGCAAGCCTTCTCAAAGTGAAAAGCTGATTAAAAATTTTATTTATCGTTATTTTGATGAAAAAAATAGCTTTGTATTAAACACCAAGGAAATGGCTTCTTTATGGCATTTGCCTTTGCCCACTACGGAAACTCCCAATATTCGTTGGTTGATGGCCAAGAAATCTTCTCCTCCGCCAGATATGCCCAAAGACGGGGTTATTTTAGGCCAGGTGCATTATCGAGGCAAAGAAACCCTGGTACGCATTCAAAGAGAAGATCGTCGTCGACATACTTATATTATCGGTAAGTCCGGCTCTGGTAAATCCGTTCTTTTAACTTCCATGGCCATGCAGGATATTCAAAACGGAGAAGGCGTAGGGGTTATTGATCCTCATGGTGAATTGGTGGAAGATATTTTAGAACACATTCCAAAAGAGCGGGCAGATGATGTGATTATTTTTGATCCTTCTGACGTGAGCAGGCCTATGGGTTTGAATATGCTGGAATATGATACGGCTGAGCAAAAAGATTTTGCCGTGCAGGAAATGGTGGCTATTTTCTATAAGTTGTTTGGTGAAGAAATGATCGGTCCGATGTTTGAGCATTACATGAGAAACGCCATGTTGGCTTTGATGGAAGATAAAAAAACCGGCGCGACCATTATTGAAATTCCACGCATGTTTACCGATGCTAAATTTCGTAAAGAAAAAGTGAGCAAGGTGAAAAATATTATTGTGAAGAATTTTTGGCAACAAGAATATGAACAGTCGCAAGCCGGACAACAGGCCGCAGACATGCTTTCTTATGTCATTTCTAAAATTGGTCGTTTTTTAAGCAATGACATGATGCGTAATATTATTGGTCAAACTCATTCTTCTTTTGATTTTAGAGATGTGATGGACAATAAGAAGATCTTATTGGTTAATTTATCCAAAGGAAAAGTGGGAGAAGTCAACTCCAGTTTGTTGGGTTTGATTATGGTGTCAAAATTACAAATGGCCGCGATGGGAAGAGCAGATTTGGCCAAAGAAAAGCGTCATGATTTTTATCTTTATATGGATGAGTTTCAAAATTTTTCCACCGATTCCATTGCCACTATTTTGTCCGAAGCGCGCAAATATAAACTTAATTTGATTATGGCCCATCAATATATTGGTCAGTTGGCGGAAAAAAATGATACCAAAATTCGTGACGCGGTTTTCGGTAATGCCGGCACCATGATTGCTTTTCGGGTGGGTGCTGAAGATGCGGAATTTTTACAAAAAGAGTTTGATCCGGTTTTTGATCAAAACGACATTATTAACGTGGAAAAATTTACCGCCAACATCAAGTTGTTAATTGATAATACAGCTTCTCGTCCTTTTAATATGGCCACCGTGATGCCACCTGCTGGTAATCGTCAAATGGTTACCACGCTCAAAGAGCTTTCTCGCTTAAAATATGGTCGAGATCGCCAAGAAGTAGAGGTGGATATTGAAGAAAGAGGCCAGTTTTCCAAACTGGGCGGCGGCGCTAATCCTATGGGTCCTGACTCTTTTATTTAAAAATTTAAGGCTAATTTTTCGTTATTTTTGAGCTTTTGCTCTTGACAAAGTTAAAAAAGTGTGCTAAGTATAAAAAGTATTTAATTTTAGCCTAATAAATATTTTACATAAATAATCTTTTTTGCTAATATAATTCATATGATAGAAACTTCATTTGAACATCCTCTAAAAAAGCTAGAAACACAAATTGCCGAAATGTCCGGCCCGGAAAAAGCGGCCATGGCTAGTGTTTTGTCAGTGGTTGGCGAGCCAGAGACATTTAAGGGGATAGAAACAGATGAAAAAACAGGCCTGCACTTGGCAGAGGGAATTAAGCCTTCTCCAACAGTCCTGAAAACAGCCGAAAGAGTTAAAGCGCGTTTAGCGGCTTAATTTTTGTCATTGGTTTAATTTGTTAAAAAGAGGTCATGTCAAATTTTTCTGATACCGAAAGAGAAGATGAGAATATTGACAACGAAGAGGACTTTCTTCCCACTGATCCGTTTGAGGGATTAACCAAGGGAGAACAGGACGTGTTTTTTCGTATTTTAGATTTATTGCCACGAACACAACTGGAGCCGGCGATGGAGTATTTTTTTAGCCATCCGTTAAAAATTCGGGCTGTTGTGGCTTATGTTAAGCAGAAGAAACAGCTCATCAAAGAAAAAAATACCGAAGAATTAAAAAAGCTTTTTGCGCAAGAACAAATTGTTTTGGAAAAACTTCAAGTTAATGACGAAAACGAAATGGAAGGCATGCCCTTGGAGAACATTTCTTATTAAATTCTCAAGACACTTTTCCACATATTTTGCCCACAGATTGGGCATTTTTTGTTTTTAAAGGCTTTTTGACGGCACTGAGTTTTTACGGTAAGATGAGTAAGTAAAATAAAAAGAATGGAAAACAAAAATAAAATAGAAAATATCAAACAAAAGATAGAAGATATTCAATCTCAGCTCCTTTTACTAAAACAAGAACTTGATAGCGCCTCGGATGGAGAATTAACGCAAAATGCGCATCAGATCAAGGCTTTGGAGGTGGGTAGTGTGGAATCTGACCAAAAAGAGACTATAGTGGAAGGGGTTTTTGACGGACAGAATATGCTAGGTCCAGACGGTAAAACCTATACGGTGCCGGCTAATTATGCCAGTAAGTCAAAATTGGTTGAAGGAGATATTATGAAATTGAAGATAACCGAAGATGGCACTTTTATTTATAAACAAATCGGACCTGTCAGACGTATCCGTTTAAAGGCGAAATTGGTTTATGACAGCGAAGTGGCCATGTATCGCGGAGTAACTAAAAAAGGCCGCAGTTACCGGCTGTTGACCGCCAGTGTCACTTATTATCATGGCAATCCCGGAGATATAGCGATTATGTTAATAGCGGCGGATTTAGCCTGTAAGTGGGCGGCAGTGGAAAACATCATACCCGGAAATGAGGAAGATTTAACAGACGAGGAAGACGAAGAGTTGCTTTTAACAGACGGCTCTTCCGGCGAGCTACCATTAGGAGACGAAGGAGAATTAAGTGCTTAATCATAATCATGCCAAAATCTTTATACCAAAAATACCGGCCGCAAAAGTTTAGCGATGTGATCGGTCAAAATCATGTGGCGCAAACTTTAAGCAATGAAATTAAAAATAAAACTTTTAATCACGCTTATTTATTTTCCGGTCCTCGCGGCATTGGCAAAACCACGAGTGCGCGTTTGTTGGCGCGCGCCATTAACTGTGAACAACCGCAACAAGGAGAGCCGTGTAATGCTTGCCGTAATTGTAAAATCATTATAGATAACCAAGCTTTGGATTTGATAGAGATTGACGCCGCTTCTCATACCGGTGTTGATCATGTGAGGGAAAATATTATCGAAAACGCCCGGGTAACGCCTTCGGTTTTGCCTTGGAAAGTGTTTATTATCGATGAAGTGCACATGTTGTCGACTTCGGCTTTTAACGCTTTGTTAAAAACCTTGGAAGAGCCGCCAAAAAATACCATGTTTATTATGGCTACTACGGAAATAGCCAAGGTACCGCCAACCATTGCTTCTCGTTGCGAACGTTTTACTTTTCATAAAGTAAGCACCACCGAACTGGTGCAACGCTTGCAAACTTTAGCAGATCAAGAAAAAATCAAAGTAGACAAAGAAGTGCTAATTTTAGTCGCCCAGCGTTCCGAGGGTTGTGTGCGTGACGCTGAAAGTTTATTGGGTCAGCTGTTAACTTTGGACGATAAGCATATTTCTTTGGCTTTGGTAGATATTATTTTGCCGCGCATCAATTTGCAAGAGGTGATTGGCTTGTGGCAAGAAATTTTACACAACCAAACCCAGCCCGCCTTGCTTCGAATTAACCGCCTTAATGATGAAGGAGTGGTTTTGACAGATTTTACCAATAATATCATTGAGTTTTTACGCGGTTTACTTTTGTCTTCAATACAAGGAGCTTTAGTTTCTTTAGACTCTTTTAATTTAGATAAAACCGCCAGCAAAGAGCTAGCAACAGAATTAAAAGATATTTCTCCTTTGGTTATTTCTCACATGATTGATGTTTTTTTATCGGCCTTGGGAGAGTTAAAGAATAGTGTTATTCCTCAGTTGCCCTTAGAATTAGCCATAGTGAAATTAACTGTGGCACAAGAAAAAAACGGGGCAGAGGAAAAACGAGCGACGCTAAAAAACCCCCAATCACCCAAAGCGCCAACAACACCGGCGGTACAAAAAATTCACTCTAAAAAAGCGGAAACACGAGTGCCAGCTCCAGCCGTTTCTTTAACTTTAGTGCAAATTAAAAACAAATGGTCGGAATTTTTAGAAAAAATGAAACAAGAAAACCACGCTCTTCATTTAACTTTTCAGGTGAGCAGGATTGTGGAGGTAAAAGAAAATACTTTAATTTTAGGCTGTCAGTATCAATTTTACCAAGATCGTTTATCTGACGCGCGCAATCAAACTTCCATCAGCAAAGTATTTTTAGAGGTTTTTTCCTGCCCAATAATTTTGAAAATTATTATTGATAAAAAATACGCCCCACAGATAACAGCCGCGCAAGAAAATATTATTGAACCATCTCCGGAAGAAACAGCTAATGTGTGGGATCTGGCCCAAACCGCCTTTGGCGCTTCACAAAAGTGAAAGTCAAGATAATAAATTTATTTCGGTATTAAATAAGACAACTATTTTTTTTCTGAGATTTTTAACAATTCATCAACTTTTTCCACTATTTCTTGTGGTGTATGATTAGCTTTGATACAATAATCGTCAGCGCCGAGTTTTTTGCCTTTTGTTATACTGTCTTCTTGACCAAGATTAGTCAGTAAAATAACCGGAATGTTTGCTGTAGTAGAATTGGCACGAATTTTTTTTAAAGCTACAAATCCATCCATTTTAGGCATGATTATATCTAGTAATATTAAATCCGGTTGTTCTGATTCGGCTAATTTTATACCTTCTATTCCATTATAAGCCGATATTACTTGATAGCCCTGGTGTTTGAATTTTTGAGTGTACATATTTTGAAGCATTTCCTCATCTTCCACTAAAAGGATTTTTTTGTTCATAAAATATTTTTTAAATATTAAATCCCCCACATATTAAGTGTAGCATGTCTCAATATATAAAAATAGCCAGCGCTTTTTTTTTATGATAATATAATCATCATGAGTATTGTTTCATTGCTTAAAGTAGTTTTGGTGTTAAGTCTTTTTTTTGGCATTTTTATGCCATCCGGCCAAGTTTATGCTACCATTGATTGGACAGCTTGTCGTACCGAAGGGGGTAGTACCACTATTGCAGCGGATAATTCTTCAAAAGACGTTACGTTAACTACAGCCATTACCGATGTTGGCAAAGCATTTTTACTGGTTGATTCCAGCGGTACTAGCGCTGTGTCCGGCGGGGATGATCACATGGTGTCTGGTTACATTGCCAATACTACAACGCTTACTTTTCAACGCGGCGCGGCTTCGGCTACAGCCGTGCCGGTGTCATATTCAGTAATAGAATGTTTTAATAATGAGTTTAGCGCGCAACGCGGTGAGATTATCATTGCTGCGTCTGCCACCAACAACACAGCCGCAATCAATACCGTGGATACGGCAAAATCCATTGTTTTAGTGTCGGCGCGAACCAACGACGCGGCTAACGATGAAACTTCCGCGCTGGTAAACGGCCGTTTAACCGACAGTGTTACCGTAGGCGTTTCTCGCAATAGCGCCGTAGTGAATGCCGGCAGTTTAACTATTGATATCGTTGATGCAGATGGTGTCGTGGATAATCCATTTATTATTATGGATAAGACAAATTTTTCTTTTAATGAGCAAAATAGTACTGGTGTTTTTGGAGATAGTAAACAAAGAATCAGAATAGAAAATAATTCAACTAATCCACAATGGAATTTAATTTTAGCCGCCAGCGATGGATCGGATGCTGTTTGGAATGGAGTAAAAGTTGAGGTAAGTTATGATTTTAACGATCCGAATGCTTCTACTCAAGATGGCAATGATGCTGATAAAGTTGGCGGACAACTAACCATTAACCCCGCTAAAGGTAACTTAACAGCTAAAAAAGGCTGTGAGGTTAAGGATTTAACTTTAGGATCAGAAGCTTCTTTTTCTGAAGAAAAAAATGACAACATTACTTTGCTCACGGCCGGTGCCAACGCGGAACGACAGTGTTATTGGGATTTAACCGATATTGGATTATCTCAAACCATTCCATCTGAACAACCCGCGGCAAATTATGTCATTGATTTAATGTTAACGGTAGTTTCTTTTTAATTTAAGTTATTTCGGTATTAGAAAAACTATCAAATCTCCGACATTGGTTCCTGTTTCCCCGTATTCCCGCAGACAACCCAGTTGTTTCAAAAAATGATAAGAATCGTTATTTTTCAAATAATCCATAAGGGGTAATCTTTTTTTCTTATAAATTTTCTGGGCGGTGTCATCAATAATCACGGCGGCTACAGGACGAGGAGTAATTCCGTCCACACCGTCGGTAGCTAAAAGAAGAGCGGCGCATCGTTCTGGTAAATGAGGCAAACAGGCAACAGCGAATTCTTGATTACGCCCGCCTTTTCCTTTGCCTTTAACCGTTACGGTTGTTTCTCCGCCGATAATCAAAGCCGCTGGGGCGCGTACGGGCTGACCCGAATCAACAACCTCTTGAGCAATAGACGATAATACCAACGCCGCCTCTCTTGATTCGCCAAATAAACGCGAGGTCAACATCAAAGGACGAAAACCTTTTTTGTTTAACAATCTTTTGATGTATTTTAAGGCTTGCGAGTTGCTACCGATAATGAAATTGTGCACATTTTTTGGTTCAAGGTAATAGGGCGTTTCGTTTTGTTTTATAATTTTTTCAGCTAAATCACTATGAATGCCGCAACGTTGCAAAACGGCTAAAGCATCTGTACTGCTACTTTTATCAGCAACAGTAGGGCCGGAGGCGATAACATCCAGCGGATCGCCAATAACGTCAGAAATATAAATGGCTATAAGCTCAGCCGGCATTGCCGCCTGCGCCAAGCGTCCGCCTTTTACCAAAGAAAGGTGTTTTCTGATCGAGTTGATTTCCTTAATATCGGCGGAACAGCGCAATAATTGATTAGTTATGGATACTTTTTGCCGCAAAGTTAACGGTGGTATGGGGTAGGGCAGTAAAGCCGAGCCCCCGCCGCTCATTAAACAAATCACCATGTCATCTTTGTCGGCACTTTTAACGAGGTTTAAAATCGCTTTGGCGTTTTTAACCCCTTCTTGATTTGGCAGAGGATGCGATGCGCGGCGCACTAAAATTGGACCAATATTTTTTTGTGGCGCATGCGGCACAGAAATATACCCGGTTGTAATACGATTTTTTAACAACTTGTGCATGCTCTCGGCCATTTCCAAAGTGGCCTTGCCGGCGCCCACTACAATAATGCGGTTTTTCTTTTTCAAATTAAAAACTTTTCCCTGCACCGTTAATTTTCCAGCACGGTAGGTAACATTATTTCTAATAAAATTATGCGGCTTAATGTATTCTAAAACTTCTTTTGCTAATTTTTCCAAATAAATTTTTTGCTCATTCATAAACTTAGAGGTTCTATTTTTTTAAGCATTAACAATAGAAACAGGTTTAGCACCTTTCTTTAATATGCCAATAATGTTTTGTGCCGCCACTTGTGCCATGCCTTCTCTGGCTTCAACAGTAGCAGAACCGGTATGCGGTACCATAACCACGTTATTTAATTTTTCCAAACCAGCAGTGCGGCTAGGTTCACACTCAAAAACGTCCAGTCCGGCTCCTGCTATTTGTCCTTTTTTTAAAGCAGAGAGCAGGGCTTTTTCATCAACTACCGCTCCGCGCGCTGTATTGATAAGATAGGCTGTTTTTTTCATTAAGCTCAGCTCTTTTTTACCGATCAAATGATGAGTGTGCGGCAGTAACGGTACGTGTAAACTAACCACGTCTGCTTTTTTTAAAAGCGTTGCGAGTTTAACGTGTTTGGCGTGAATGGCGTGTTCCATTTTTTTATTGACAGAGGGGTTGTCATATAAAATATTGCACCCAAAACCATAATAAGCGATTTCGGCAAGACGCACGCCAATGCGACCAAAACCAACAACGCCAATAGTTTTTTTATACAGTTCTTTTCCCAACATATAAAGAGGCCCCCAACCGCAAAAAGCATTGCGTTCCATAATTTTTTGTCCTTCCACAATACGCTTCATCAAGGCAAGGATTAGAGCCAGAGTGTGTTCTGCCGTGGATTGCGTTAAAACACCAGGAGTATTGCCTACAGCTATGCCGCGTTTGCTAGCCGCACTAATGTCAATATTATCAAAACCAACCGCAAAATTAGAAATAACTTTAAGATTCGGGTTTAAGTCCATGATTTTACCGTCAATTTTGTCAGTTAAAATTGTTAATAAGGCCGTGCAATTTTGAATTTCTTTTTCCAGTTCCTTTTTTGGGATAGGACTGTTAACTTTACGCAAACGAACGGTAAAATGTTTTTTTAACATCGCAATGCCATTTTGGGGAATGGGGCGAGTAATAAAAACTACGGGTTTTTTTTGGGTCATAAACAAAGATTGATTAATGCTTAAAAGCGTGCTAACGGGTCGATATTTAATATCATCATTATATAGCTTAAAAAAAATAGCGCAAATACTAAAATAAGTTTCGTTTGGCTGGGGAAGAGGGATTCGAACCCCCGATGACGGGACCAGAACCCGTTGCCTTACCGCTTGGCTATTCCCCATTATATTTAACTATATTGTTTTTCTTTATAAATTTTCTACCGGCTGAGGATTTTAAATATTTTTCTCTTTTTCTAGCTTCTTTTAGACTAACATATTTTTCATAATAAATTAATATCAATGGCCTTCTATATTTTGTGGCTTTAACTTTACCTGTTTGATGTTCAGATAACCTTCTGTTCAAATCAGTAGTTGACCCCACATAAGTTCTTTTGTCTTTATTGCTAAATAAAATATAAATGTAATTCATTATTTAATTATTAAAGATCCATTTGGTGCCTTACCCGCCTCGACTCGCCTTCGGCTTAGCCGAGGCGAGGCGGGCCGCTTGGCTATTCCCCAAAATTACTAACTGATATAAAATAAACCGTTTTTTAAAAAAAGTAAAGAGCCTAATATTGTTGACTATTTCAGTCCCCATTTACGGCGGACGCTGTTTTCCATTACGCCAAAAATAAGTTTATCAAAAATAATTCCGATCATAATAATCACGAGCATCACCGCCATAACCTGCGACATATCGTTTAATTGCCGGCCAATCATCAACAGTTGTCCCAATCCCAAGGTAATAAACAGCATTTCGCCAGACATCAAAGACCGCCATGCAAAAGACCAGCCTTGTTTTATGCCGGTGATAAAAGAGGGGAGAATAGCGGGGAAAATCACATGACAGAATAATTGCCAGCCTTGTACCCCTAACATTTTCCCGGCACGGATAAATAACGGCGGAATGTTTTTTACCGCGCTTTCCATAGCAATGGTCATGCTCATTATTGAGCCCATAATCACCACAAAAATAATCGCTTTTTCGTTTAAGCCAAACCACAGCAAAGCCAAGGGTAACCAGCAAATGCTGGGCAAAGTTTGCAAGCCTAGTACTAAAAAGCCCACGGTCTCGTTGATTATTTTTACTTTTGCCAGTAAAAAACCTACAAAACTTCCTACCAGCAACGCAAAACCAAAACCGATAAACAAACGCCTCATGCTAATTAGTATTCCCCAGATAAAAGTGTGGTTGGCAAACCCCTTGATTAAGGTTTTAAATACCTGACGAGGAGAAGGAAAGAGCCAGGCCGGCCAAAAATGTATTTTGTAAAGCAACCACCAAATTAAAAGTAAAAACAGCAAAAAAATTATTTTGATAATCAGTTTTCTGCCTTTTCTTTTTAGGTCTACTTTAGTCATTTTGGTGTTTTTTATAATCAGCCATTTCTGCCGCTACTTTGTCTATTTCTTCTTTCAGTTCTTGCATAATTTCGTTGCTAATTTGCGCCACAGCTACATCATTCAAATTACGTGGCCGACTGAGGTTAATTTTAAATTCTTTTTTTATTTTTCCCGGTCGAGCGGTAAAAACTTCTACGCGGTCGCCCAAACATACGGCCTCTCGCACGTTATGGGTAACAAAAATAATGGTTTTTTTGGTTTCTTGCCAAATTTTTTGTAAATCGCCGTAAAGCCGCTCTCTGGTTTGCGCGTCCAAAGCCGCAAAAGGTTCATCCATTAAAAGCAGATCTGGGTTTAAAATTAAAGTGCGCGCCAAAGCCGCTCTTTGTTTCATGCCGCCGGATAATTCATGCGGATAAGCTTCGGCAAAAGCGCTCAAATGCATCATGCTCAAATATTTATCCACTTGTTCCGCAATCTCTGGGCGATGGACTTTTTGCATTTTTAAACCAAAGCCCACATTGTCTTTTACTTTCAGCCAGGGGAATAAAGCCGCCTCTTGAAACATCAGTCCAATTTTACCGCGGCTGTAAATTTCACCTTGATCCGGAGCTTCCAAGCCCGCGATCAAATTCAGTAAAGTGGATTTTCCGCAACCCGAAGGTCCCAGCAGGCAGATAAATTCCCCCGACTTTACGTCTAAACTAACTTGATCTAAAGCGCCGACATAATTACTTTTGGCTTTAAATTTTTTGCTAATATTTTTTACCTGTAATCTCATTTAAAATAGTTAAGTCGTAAATATTTGATAAGTCTGGCTTGGTATCTCCCAAAAATCCTTGTTCATAAGCCCGGTCACCAAAGGCGTACAAAGAATCTTTTAGGGGATTCACTGATAAATCTATTCTTTTCCAAGATTTGGCTAAAACATCATCGGCTATTTTTTTAGTGGTCAAACGCTCAATTTCCGAATTAACGATTTTTTGCGCCTCTTGCGGATTATCATTGATCCAGGTGGTAACCTCTAAATTAGCTTCCAGCCATTTTTTTACCAAATCAGGATGCTGGTCAAGAAAAGCCTTGCTGGCAATAATATTAGTGGTAATGAATTTACCATTGGGCCATAAGTCGCGTTCGTCAATCATCAATTTTCCACCCGCTTCGGTGATTAATCGTGTGCCCCATGGTTCCGGCACCCAACAGCCGTCTAGTTCTTTTTGAGAAAAAGCGGTTAATTGATCGGCATTTTCCATAGGAATGATTTCCACTTTTCCTTCCAGATTATTTTCTTTAATATAGTTTCTTAAAGAAATATCTTGGGTATTGCCCTGAGAAGGCGAGGCGATTTTTTTATTAGCTAAAGCCTGCGCTCCGTCTTTGGCAAAAGCCTCGGCTAAGTCGCTTTGTCCTACCAGCACCGCGCCTCCGGAAACGGCGCCGCTGATTACTCGCAACGACTCTCCGTTTGACTTTACATAACCGTTAATGGCTGGAGAGGGACCGATATAGCCCAAGTCAATTTCTCCGGCAAACAGCGCTTCTATTTCTGTGGTGCCGGAATTAAAAGTAATCGCTTTTATTTCAACATCCGAGCCTAATTTTTCTTGAAACGCCCCGTTTTCCACACCTACTAAAGCTTGGGCGTGGGTGATATTAGGGAAATAACCCACTTTAACGGTTTGTTTTTGGGCTTCTTCCGCAGATTGTTTTTGACATCCCACGAAAAGCGCGCCTGCAAAAAGCAGGGGCAAGAGTAAAAAAACTTTTTTGTTTCTGGTCATATTTTTTAAATTAATTAAATCAAATTAAATCACTTAACTTCATTTTTTCCAATTTTTTAGAAATATAATCTCGAATATCTTTAAAGACCACGAGCATTTTTTTTTCTTGACTTAAAGCGGTTTGGGAAAAAAAATATTCACTAACAGACTCGGTAGGAGCCAAAGCCCCGTCCATTAAACGGATAATTTCCGCAATAGATATTTTGTTTGCTGGCTTTGCCAAGCGGTATCCGCCGTGCGATCCGCGTTTGGTTTTGATATAGCGACTTTGTTTTAAAACGCCAAGAAGATGCTCCAAATATTTTTTGGTTAAATTATATTTTTCACAAATATCTTCCACTTTAATAAAATGTCCGTCTTGGTGGCGGGCGATATAGATCAGCGCTAGTAGGGAATACTCGCTTTTGGTGGTTAGCTTCATGCTAGAGTATAAATTATTTATATTATTTACTATGTCTATTATGTCTATAGACAATATATAGTATTAAAAAAAGATGTCAAAAAACTTATCCACAATTAGCCGCCAAAGCCTTCATTGGTCCTTTTTATTTTTAAAATTAGGGATTTTTGCTATAATCTAAATACATGAATTTAGATCTTATTCAAAAAATAGCCCAAGTTAATCTTTTGGGGCGCGGGGGAGCGGCTTTTCCCACAGCGAAAAAATGGGAGATGGTCAAAAATGAGCCGGGTAAACAAAAATACGTTATTTGCAACGTTTCCGAAGGAGAGCCAAAAGTCTATAAAGACGGTTATATTTTAGAAAATTATCCCCAGGAACTGATTTCCGGTATTTTGCTTGCTATGAAAACTATTGGCGGTTCGGCCAAGGGTTTTTTGTATTTACGAAAAGATTATTATCAGAAATATCAAGAAAAATTTCTTAAAATCATTGGCTCCGCGCCAATTGAGATATTTTGTGAACCTGGCGGATATTTAGGAGGAGATGAGTCTGCCGCTTGCGAGGCCATAGAGGGTCGGTGTACAGAACCGCGTCAAAAACCGCCCTACCCAACGCAAAAAGGTTTATGGGGTTGTCCTACCTTGATTAACAACGCGGAGACTTTATATTATGTTGATAAAATTTTTAAAAATTCGTACAAAAATACGCGGCTTTATTCAGTCAATGGTAATGTTGAAAAAAGCGGTGTTTATGAATTTAATGTAGATTTAACTATTGCTCAAGTTTTGAAAGAAAACTGTAATTTTCCAAAAATTGATTTTTTTGTGCAAGTTGGCGGCGGCGCTAGCGGGAGAATTTTACTTGCTAACGAATTAGATCAACCTGTTAGCGGCGCAGGCTCGATAACGGTTTATGACCAAAAAAAAACCGATCCCTATCAGTTGATGCAAGAATGGAGCGAGTTTTTTGTGCGTGAAAATTGTGATAAATGCACACCTTGTCGAGAGGGAACTTTGCGCATCAGAGAAATGGTAGCCAAAAAAAAACTGGAGGTAAAAGTTTTGCAAGATTTGTTTTTTGTTTTGGAACAAACCAGTTTTTGCAGTTTGGGAAAATCTGTTCCTACGCCTTTTTACGATTTGTTAACCAAAGTAATGGGGATAAAACTATGAAGATTACGATCAACAACCAAAAAATCGCTGTTAAAGAAGGGCAGACTATTTTGGAAGTGGCGCGCCAGAATAAAATTGATATTCCCACCCTGTGCTATCATTCGGATTTAACCATTCAAGCTTCTTGTCGTTTGTGTTTAGTGGAAATTGAGGGACGACCCGGTTTATATACTTCTTGTTCTACTAAGGTGGAAGACGGCCTGGTGGTTAAAACCGAGTCAGAAAATATTGCGCGCGCTAGAAAAATAAATTTGGAGCTGTTATTTGCCCAACATCGGGAAGAGTGCGCGGATTGCATTTACCATGGTCGTTGCCAAGCTTTGAAAATTTGCCGGCAGTTAAAAGGAAAAATTAACGGATTTACAGATCGAAAAAAAGACAAGCCTACTTTTAAATTCGGTCCGGCTCTGGAGTTTGACAGCTCCAAGTGCATTGATTGTCGCTTGTGTGTGGATATGTGTCATAGGCAGGGTATTGATTTTTTAGAATTAGAATATCACGACGGTTTATATGAGGTGGTGCCTTCAAAAGATCCGAAAAAAGATTGCATTTATTGCGGCCAGTGTTTGATGCACTGCCCCGTAGGCGCTTTTGAAGGGGTGGGTGAGTATGAAGCAATAGAAAAGCCTTTGCAAGAAGAGGGTAAAACCGTGGTATTTCAATTTGCCCCGTCTATTCGCACCACTATCGGCGAGGAATTTGGCATGCCTTATGGTTCTGTTGTAACCGGGCATTTGTTTGCCGGAATCCACGCTTTAGGAGCCAAGGCTTTTGATACTTCTATAGCCGCAGATGTTACTACGGTGGAAGAAGCCAAAGAACTAGTAGAGCGTTTAGAAAAAAAAGAACCCTTGCCGATGTTCACCTCTTGTTGTCCGGGCTGGGTAAAATTTTGTGAATTTTATTATCCGGAATTTATTCCCAACTTAACCACGGTGCGTTCTCCGCATATGATTATGGGAGGATTGATTAAAACTTATTGGGCGCAAAAAGAAGGTCTTGACCCTAAAAACATTATTGTTGTTTCCATTATGCCTTGTTTAGCAAAAAAATATGATATTACCCGAGAAGAGCTTTGGCTTGACAAAGGCGCTCTTAAGCCCGTGGATTACGTTTTAACTACCAGGGAGTTTGCGCAATTATTACGTAAACGCAAGATTAACTTAAAAGAAGTTAAACCGGAAGAACCAGTAGCGCCCTTTCCTTTGCCAACTGGCGCGGGCGTAATTTACGGAGCATCTGGCGGAGTAATGGAGTCGGCTTTACGCACGGCTTATGAAAAAATTACCGGCAAAACTTTGCCGCAATTGGAATTTAAAAATGTGCGCGGTTTGCAGGGAGTTAAAAAAGCGGTGGTTGATATTGCTGGACGAAAATTAAAAGTGGCAGTGGTCAACGGCACCATCAACGCGCGAAAAATTTTAGCTGAACTCAAAATCGATCCGCACGCTTATGATTATATAGAAGTTATGGCTTGTTTGGGCGGTTGTATTGGCGGCGGTGGTCAACCGGTTCCGGTAAATGAGGAAATTCGTCAACAACGCGCGGCCAGTTTGTATCAAGTGGACGAAAAATCTGTTATTCGATGCGCTCATAATAGTCCGTTCGTCAAAAATTTATATCAAGAGTATTTTAATAATCAAGATAACATTAAAAAAATATGTCATACGACATTCAAAAAGAAGAACAAAGAAGTGAATCGTTAGATGGTCAAACAGCCGTAATAGCTAAACCGCGCTTAACCGCCCAAGCAGTTCAAATTGTGGCTTTAGTGGGTATTGCGGTAACGGCGCCGCTTTTGCAGATGCAGGTTTTAACCGGTCCCTTGGTTAATGCTACTCTGTTTATTGCCGTAGTCATGGTAGGTTGGAAAAAAGCTTTTGTGGTGGCCTTGTTTCCCAGTTTAATTTCTTTAGCCGTTGGATTATTACCGGCGGTTTTAGCGCCCATGGTGCCGTTTATTATTTTAAGTAACATGATTTTGATTTTGTTATTTGATTTGTGGCGTAAAAAGAGTTATTGGTTAAGCATTGGTGTAGCCAGCGTGGTAAAATTTATTTTTCTCTACGTCGCTAGTTTGTTGGTGATTAAGCTTTGGGTGGCGCAACCTGTAGCCACAAAACTCGCCAGTATGATGAGCTGGCCCCAACTAATCACAGCCCTTGCCGGTGGTGTAATTGCTTATGTTTTTCTCAAAGCGGTAAAACGAGTATAAATTTAGCATGCCTAAAAAATTTCAAAAGGGTTTGTTTGCTCTGTCAGCCGACCCTATTACTTATGGTCATTTGGCAACCATAAAATTGGCCTTAAAGCAGTGTCAAAAACTCGTGGTCTTAGTTGCTAACAACGAAGAAAAAAAATCCGCTTATACTTTTTCGCTGGCCAAGCGTTTTGCCTTAACCAAACAGGCCGTGGTCCAGGCTAATTTAACCGGAGTACAGGTTGTTGTTTCTTCCGGCCTGCTCACGGACGTGTTTATGAAAGAGGGGTGCGATGTGGTATTTCGCGGCATTCGTCATGAGTATGATTATTCTTACGAAGTGGAAAAAAGCAAGCTGTACGCTCATATTTATCCGGCCGTAAAGAAGCGGTTTGTTTTTTTAACTACGCCGGAAAAATACAGCCATGTTTCTTCTTCTTGGGTGAAAGATTTTGTCAAAATGGGAGTAAACGTTGCACCCTATGTGCCCTTGTTTATCAAGCAAGCTTTAGAGGAAAAAATGTGCGGCCAGATAAAAATTGGCGTGACCGGTACTTTGGGAAGCGGTAAAAGTTTTGTGGCACGTCAATTGATTGGGGCGTTGCAAAAAAAGAAAATTAAGGCTTACCATATTGTTCTTGATGATTTATTGCATAAGTTGTATGCAGAAGATTCCGAGGGAGCGCAAACTATTCGCCAAGATTTAGCTAAGAAGTTCGGCACCCGAGTTTTATCCAAAGACAAGAAAACGGTTAACAGAGCGCAATTGGCCCAAAAGTTATTTGCCGAAGTCCGCAACAAAAAAACCGTGGAGTGGGCGCAAACTTTGGTATATCCGCAGGTGGAAAGGCTTTTGCGAGAAGAAATTGCTGGAAAAAAAGGAGTAATTTTTGTAGAGTGGGCGCAGTTTGCCGAAATGAACATGCTGTCTTGGGTTAATAATAATTTGATTTTAGTTTCCAGCAAACAGCAAGAGCTTTGGTGCAAAAAAAGACAGTTGAGTGCGGTTTATATTAAAGGCTGTCAAAAATTACAATGGAGTACAGCAAAAAAAGCGCGCTTTATTCAAAACGTCATCAAAAAAGATCATTGCGGTAAAATTTTAGAATACCAAAATAATACCCCAGATCAAATTTGCTTGCCGCTTCTCCAGGCCATTTTAAAAAGCGTACGGTAGGTTGTGGCAATATTGCTTGATTCAATGGTAATAGCGAAAACTTGTTCACGAACAGAAAACATGACCAGGGTATTGCCATAGATCCAGTTATCAGATTGCCAAAATTCTCCTTCGTTGCGAATAAGACGAATGTGATGGTTGGCGTTTAAACGACGAGACGCGCGGTAGTATTTGCGAGTTTCGTGGTCATCATTGCCTATTTCGTGAATTTTGTTTTGTGACCGCGCCATTTGTCGAAAAAAATTGTCAATAACTTCTTTTTCAAAATGTTGGGAAGCATCTTTTAAAGAACCAAAAATTAACAATTCTTCATCAGGGTATTTTGATAAATGAGTAAAAATTCCGTTGTACGCATTGCGCGCGCTGTTTAAGCCCTCGCCGATTTTTATATTTGGTTTTTCCGGGTCAAGATTATAAATAGCCTTCAGAGAGGGGAGAAGGTCTTGGGCAATTTCTTCTTTAGTTTTTAAATCAGTAATAATACGCTTGGGGTCCTCGGCTTTATATTTGGTTTTTTTAATATCGCGGGTTTTACTAACCAAGCCCTTGTTTTCTAAATCATCTAAAATCAAATAAACCGTTGGGCGCTTGAGGCCGGTAAATTTGGCAATACTGTATACGGTATCTACCCCAAGTTGCAAACAAGCTAGATACACTTGTGCCTGTTTAACGGTGAGGCCTAATTGGGTAAGATTTTCTTGCAAATTCATATAGAGATACTGACATTTGTTAAGTATTTTGTCAATTTTTATGACAACAAATTATTTATATATTCTGCTAATTTTAGTACTTTTTATTACTTATTAACACAATTTAGTAGCATTTATTGACGAACACATCTCAGTTTTTTATAGTGATCACACAAGTTAATTGAAAGATTTAATGCAATGATTAAACCAATTTATGGTTTTGTTAAAAACCGCGTTTTGCGTAATTTTTTACAAATTGAACTTTCCAGTGTAGAAAAAGAGATTGTAGAAAATTCCGTGATCTATAAATATAAACCGGCTATTAAAGGCGGGGTTTTGATTGGTATGTTTGTTGTTCCGGCTATTGTATTTTTACCAAACGCTACGTTGCTTAGTGTTTTAATTCCGATTACCATGGTAACGGGCACGGCCTGGTTTGCTATCTCGCTTGCGAATGTACGGAAAAAATTTGAACAGTTTGGTATTGAGCTTACTATGCAAATGTTTCGTTCTTTTGTAGCCTCGCTTTTCGTTTTAGGATTACTGACATTTTTTTCACTACTGACTGTTGTTTTTTTACCAATTATAACCTGGGGCAACCAATATACTGTAGTGCAAATTAGCGCCGCAATTTTAGGAGTGGGCGCGGTGTTTTATCTGCTTTGGGATGTGTTCGCCGGCGCACTTAAATATGATATCAATGATGCCATGCTTACCGGTCAGAGTGAAGTGGCGGAACAATATTTCAAAAAATCACTTTCTTTACTGCACTCTGCGGCAGAGAATTTGAGAATGGGTAAAAACTTAGAGGTTGCTAATTATTATTTAGGCTTGGCTTTTTATGAAATTTTTACTTTTTTATATGAAGTTAGCAAGGAAGAAACAGATTTGGTTTTTATAAAAAAAGCTTTGATGCTGAGAAAAAATCCGCAGATGACTCAAAAAAAAGCCGACGATTTGAGTAAAGAATTGATTCGAATTTTTTTAAAAAAGTGTCAAAATTTTCAAGGACATCAAGCAAAATCTTGTTATCATATCATACAAGTAGAATTGCAGTTTTTAGAAAATCCGGAAAATCAAAAAATAGTCGATACCAGATTGTCTATAATTTTTGAAGAGATAAGAGAATTGATTGATATTCAGGGCGAGGGGTTATTTAAGAAATATTAGGCAGTTTTTTAATTGCCTGTTGAATTCCTTGTAAAGAAAGCAAAGCGCATTTCAGGCGAGTAGGCCCAAGATCAATGCCTAAAAGCTCGATAATTTTTTCTTTGGAAAATATTTTTATTTCTGTCAGTTTTTTGCCGATAATTTCATCAGTTAACATGGAAGCCGCGGCTTGAGAAATGGCACAACCGTCGCCTTCAAAAGAAACATTCACCACTTTTTCACCATCAACTTGCAAATAAAAAGTTAATTCGTCGCCACAAGAAGAGTTGCGTTCTTTTTGGGTGATGTTTGCGTCGTTTATTTTGCCGTGATGGTGCGGATGTTTAAAATGTTCTAAAATTTCTTGTTGATATAAGTCCATATTATTTTAACAGTTTTTGGGTTTTTTTAAGACCATTGACCAACCGGTCTACATCCGTTCGTGTGTTGTAAAAATATAAACTGGCGCGAATAGTGGCCGGTACGCCAAAATGTTTCATTAAAGGTTGAGCGCAGTGATGGCCGGCGCGTACGGCTACATTTTCTTGGTCCAGCACCGAGGCGATATCATGCGGATGAATACCATCAATAGTAAAAGATAAAATACCGTGGCTGGTTTGCGGTACTAAATGCAAACCGGAGATTTCCGACAGTTGTTTTAACGCATAGTTGTGTAATTCATTGATATATTCATCAATCGCTTCCATGGTTAAGTTTTGCAAATAGGTAAGCGCCGCGCTCAAACCAATCACGCCGGCAATGGGCGGGGTTCCGGCTTCAAACCGATGAGGAATAGACGTCCAGGTGGAATGAGTCAGTTCAACATCATCAATAATGCCACCGCCGCCGCGTACCGGTTCCAAAGAGTTTAACAGTTCTTTTTTTACATATAATACACCCACCCCTGTGGGACCGCACATTTTATGAGCGGAAAAACAGAAAAAATCCGCGTCCATCTCCATGACGTTAACAGGAAAATGAGGCGTGCTTTGAGCGCCGTCAATAACGCACGTGATCTGATGTTGATGGGCGATTTTCGTAAATTCTTTAACCTGCGGCGCATAACCACTGACATTAGACATTTGGGTTAAACACAACACCCGGGTTTTATCGGTAATGCTTTTTTTTAAATTTTCCGCAGTAAAAACCTCTTGTTCGTCTAAATCAAACCATTTTAAATTTAGCTTGTATTCTTTGGCTACTAATTGCCACGGTACTAAATTAGCATGATGTTCACAGCGCGAAATTAAAATTTCATCTCCGGCCTGCAGTTTCTGCGCCATAAAACGCGCGGCCATATTCAAGCTGGCGGTAGCGCCACTGGTGAAAATTATCTCTTCTGCGCTGTTTCCGCCGATAAATCGTGCCATTTGAGCGCGTACCGCTTCGTATTTTTCCGTAGCTTGCTCACTCCAGCGATAAATTCCACGATGAATATTAGCGCAATAATTTTGATAATAATCGTTTAAGGCATCCAGCACCACTTGGGGTTTTTGGGTGGTGGCGGCATTGTCTAGATAGGCTAAGTCTGTTTTTAAAGCCGGAAAATCTTGTTTGGTTTTGGCAAAATCAAACTTCATAGAATTTTATTAAGTTTATGATCTATTAAATTTATAGTCTCTTGGCGTGTAGGTTCCTCTTGAATATAGGATACCAGTTTTTTTAAAAAACCGGAAATTATCAGTTTTTGCGCTTGAGGCAAACTAAGTCCGCGGCTTTGCAGATAGAAAAGATCTTGCGGTTTTAAGTAATGAATGGCGCTGTTGTGCACGGCTCGCACTTCGTTAGTGTGAATGGAAAAACCAGGCAGGCTGTTAATGCGCGCCTGCTTACCAAGCAGTAATCCTTCGTGCGCCAACAGGGCATCGGTTTTATCAGCTTGGGCGCTGATGTCAATTTTTGCAGAAATATCCGCTATTGATTTTTGGCCGGCTAAACCGCAAATGAATTGACGGGACATGGTTTGCGCGCCTTGATGTTTAGTGTGGGATTTGAAAATAATTTTTTCTTTATGGGCGCCAAAGTAAATCATAAAATGTCCAAATACCGAACAGTCGCCTAAAAGTTCAACCTGCACAGACAGATCAATACTGTGTAGCAGTGCGGAAAATTGTCTTACCACCCCGCCCGCTTGAATGTGAAAATTTATTTTAACCGGCCGGCCGGTTTTTTTTGTTGGTAAATTAATCAAATGCAGATTTGCTCCTTTTTCCACGACAATTTCCGCATCTAGCAAATTTTTATTTACTAGAGTGCGTTTGGTATTTTTTTTGATAATTATTTTTTTCATATTAGCCAACAGAATTTTCCATGTTTATTTCAATCAAACGATTCATTTCCACCGCATATTCCAAGGGCAATTCTTTAACAATCGGCTCAATAAAACCGTTGACAATCAGAGAGGCGGCTTCTTCGGCGCTCAGCCCCCGGGTTTGCAAATAAAACACATTTTCTTCATCTACTTTTCCGACCGAGGCTTCGTGAATAACTTCTGCGGTTGGATTAGCAACGCGCATTTTGGGAATGGTATGGGAATGAGAATGCTTGTCTAAAATCAACGCGTCGCATTTTACATTAGTAACCACGTTTTTAGCGCGCGACGCAACTTCTATCAAGCCACGATAAACCGTGTCCCCACCATCTTTGGAAATGCTCTTCATCACAATATTGGCCGTAGTATTATCGGCCGCGTGAAAAACTTTAGCGCCGGTATCTTGAATTTGTCCGCGTCCGGCATAAGCCAAACCCAAATGTTCGGCATGAGCATTTTGCCCGCGCAAAATAGATGAGGGATAAAGCATGGTAACGCCACTGCCCATGTTTCCGCCCACCCATTCCATGCGCGCGTCTTTTTCCACCAGGGCTCTTTTGGTGTTTAAGTTATAAGTATCTGCGCTCCAGTTTTCTACAGAAGAATATCTAAACCGGGCGCGCGGCTTCACGAAAATTTCCACACAGCCGGCATGCAAAGAATGAGTTCCGTATTTGGGAGCACTGCACCCTTCGATATAATGCGCTTGTGCGTTTTCCTCAATAATTATTAAAGTATGCTCAAATTGTCCCATGTTTTTGGCATTCATGCGAAAATAGGCCTGTAAAGGCTCTTGCACTTTTACTCCCGCCGGCACATATAAAAAAGTTCCTCCGGACCAAACGGCGGCGTGCAAAGCGGAAAATTTATGATCGTTAGGGGCCACGCATTTCATAAAATATTTTTGCACCAGTTTTTTGTGTTTTTGCACAGCCGTATCCATATCTTCAAAAATCACGCCTAATTTTTCCCATTTATTTTTCAAACGGTGATAAACAGTTTCGGATTCATATTGCGCGCCCACGCCGGCTAAAACTTTTTTTTCCGCTTCCGGAATGCCCAAGGCTTCAAAAGTTTTTTTTATGTCCTTTGGCACGTTTTTCCAAGAGCGGTTGTCTTCCACAATTTCATCTGGCGCGGCATAATAAATAATTTCTTCAAATTTAAGAGCGGATAAATCAGGCCCCCAACCGGGCAGAGGAGTAGCGTAAAAAGACCGTAACCCGGCTAAGCGCAATTTTAAAATCCACGCCGGCTCTTTTTTTTCTTGAGAAATTTTTCTTACCAAGTTTTCCGATAAACCGCGCGGAGCTTTTTTAATATAATCGGCCTTGTTGTGTTTATCTAAACGCGGCATATCCTTGTTGTTCAATTTTTTGCGCCAACTTCCAGTTTCCGGACTTAACGATTTTACCGTTTAAAAGAATGTGCACGTAGCCCGGCTTAAGATATTGCAAAATACGAGGATAATGCGTAATCAACACCAGTCCGAAATTATTTTCAGATTTTGCCAAACTAATACTTTGGCATACCTCTTTTAAGGCGTCTACATCCAGACCCGAATCAATTTCGTCTAAAATGGCGATGTCCGGTTTTAACAGGCTCATTTGCAGAATTTCTGATTTTTTCTTTTCGCCGCCGGAAAAACCTTCATTCAAATAACGCTCGGCAAATTCCGGTTTCATTTTTAAATTTTCCATAGTTTGCAGTAACAGTTTTTGGTATTCCCGTACTTTTAAAGGGGCTTTTTTGCTTTTCTGACTGCGTCTTTTCGCTTCCAGAGCTTGCTTTAAAAAAGGAGCAATTTTTACGCCCGAGATTGTTTTTGGGTTTTGCCAAGCTAAAAACAACCCCAAGTTCGCCCTTTGATCTGGAGAAAGGAGTAAGAGATTTTTCTTTTTAAATTCCAGCACGCCGCGAGTAACTTCAAATTTGGGATGACCTAAAATAATTTGCGCCAGCGTTGATTTGCCAGAACCGTTAGGGCCCATAATGGCATGCACCTCGCCTTTTTTAACCGTGAGGTTGATACCATGAAGAATCTCCGTGGTTTTAGTGCGCGCCTGGAGATTTTTGATATTTAGTTCTATATTCATTATTAAAAGCGATTTTTATTGTTTAGTATTTATACTTTGCCATTTTATAATAAAAAGATCAAGCCTTGCTATTTTTTTAAATTTATGGTATGATTACAAAAAGACAATTAACCTAAATTTTATGGCAGAAGATAGATTTTCACAACGAAAAAGGATAGTGCCAGTAAGAGCAAGAGAAATAAAAGGAGAAGCAAGACCAGGGCGGGTTTTTGAAGAGGGTAGCCCAGAAGCCACCGTTTTACAAGAGTGTGATAAGCTTCTTCAGGAAAATATTTTTGTAGACAGGCATGCAAGCAAGGCAGTGGAACAGCGAGTGACTGATTATTTAAAATTTATGTCATCAGCTGAAGCTGGGCCAAAGATACAAGATTGTGAGAAAGTTGATGTTTTAAAAAAATACGACATCAATTATACAGCTAATAACCACCCTTCAGAACAATGGTTAATTGTTCAGTCTAAAAATGAAGGTAAAACATGGTACAGTTTAAGATACTCGATGACACGTTAGATCAAGCGCAGAAGCAGATAGATAAAATAAATGTCTGAAAGATTAGAAAAAAGACTGTCTTCATTTCGCAATCCTGAGTACAGGGATGTTTTGTCTTTCAGAAAGCATGGTAACAGGGTAGAGTTTTTAGGCGAGAGATTTCTTCAATATAAAAAAGATTTGGAAACACCTCTTTTAAGAGGCCAAAAACCCGCAGAGATGCTTAGGTTTCAACAAAAAAATTATGAAGACGCCATTAAAGAATTTCAAGATCAGACGGCCTATTTTTCTAAAGAAATACCTGGTTTTTTTAATGATTATTTAAGTATTATCACAGCAGACAAAAATTTTTCAGAATATTTACAAACCAGACGTACCGATACAGCGCCTACCGATCAAACTGCGACAAATTTTGTTTTGGCCATACTAAATGAGCCAACAGCCGATCCAGAGTTATATTTTCATATGTGCGAGGCCTATCAAAGATATATGGAAAGAAAACAGCTAGAGCTTTTAGCCAAAACCGAAGAAGTAAAAAAAGACGTTTTAGCGTTTATGAAAAAGTTGATTCCTGGTAGAAGACTACCAATCACAGAAGAATATGTGGAAAAGCGCTTGAAAGAAGTTACTATACAGCTGGCTGATGTTTTTTGTCCGGGATATGAAGCAGAAGTAGCCGGAGAATATGCATCCTACAGCGATCATATTTTAATTTGGCCGCAAGCAACAAAAGACGAGCTGGGCTTGAAGAAAACTATCGCTCATGAATTATTTCACGCCTTATCTGGTCAGACTGTTATAAAAGAGCGACTTATAAAAGATCCTGATGAACCTTACGATAATTTTGATGAATATGAAGATAGTGCTCCCGGATTTTCAGATTACAAAGTTAGACGTGTTGGTTTGCGTTATGCCAAAAAAGATCGGCATAGATGGCTAAATGAAGCGATCACGCACATCTTAACAGAAGGACTATATCGAGCAGAAACTCGAGCGGAAGAAGAAGAAATGGAGGCTGGCCTCAATGATGTTTATGATTTTATGGAATTATTTTTTGGAAAATACAGAGGTTATGATGATTATGCAGGGTTGCTTTCAGCATTGGTAGAAAACGGCCAAGAAGATGTTCGTATGTCTTTGGGAGACGCGTTTAGAGCTTATTTTGAATCACCACAAAATGTTCAAGGAAGAGAGGTGCGAAGATATAATCGTTCTTTTTTTATAAAAACTGCTCAAAAATATGGCAAAAGATTTATTGTCATATTGGATAAAAAAGTGCAAGAGTGTGGAGGTGATAGCGCGGCAATTTTAAAGCTGGCTAATTTAATTCGTGATGGTGAATGGCAAAAAATTGCTGATTACACGCCAAACAGTAAAGAAGATATTTTTTAAAAAAAAGAGAAAATTTTGCCAAGGCTCTAAATTTTTGCTATAATTACACTAAAGATCATTAAATAAAATTTTATGCTTGAAAGATTAGATAGACCTAAAAAACCAGAAGAAACAATATCTAGATCAGGATTACGAGAATTGTTAATTCCTGAAGCTCGACTAACAGAATATGATATAAGAGTAATTCAAGCTTGTGATATGTTCTTTCCTCAGGATGATGTTGTTTTCTTATCTCCAGAAGAATTAGAAGAAATCGCTCAAAAGATTAGGGGTTATTTATTCAGCGTGTCTGATGACATTGAACCGTCAACACCCAAAAGATTAGGTGTTGATATAGTGCGTTATAAGCCTGTAAATACAAGCACTAGGTATACTCAAGAATGGAAAATATATAAAAGAAGTTCAGGTGGGAAAATTTCTTACTTGTTGCAAACAGGCTAATATAAAAAATTTATTTTGTTGTTTTTAAGTTAATATGAATTTTAAAATTACCCAAGAAAAAATAGGGGAGGTGGATGGAGATGTGTTGGTAGTAGAGCATTTTTCTGATGCCAAAGGTTTTATCGGCTCTTTGGCCGCGGTAGATGAATTATTGCACGGTTATCTTAAATTGGTTTTACAAGATGAACAGTTTGAGGCCACGCCGGGCAAAACTCTTTTAGTGCACACCCATGACAAAATAAAAGCCACGCGGGTTTTAATTTTGGGTTTGGGAAAAAAACAAGAAGTAAATGCCGAGGTGAGACGACGCGCCTATGCCGCTGCGGCTAAAATTGCCCAGGCTGTGAAAGCTAAAAAAATAATTATTCCCACTTCGGCAAATTGGCCGACTCAAGCTGTGGTTGAGGGTTTACTGCTGGGCAGTTACCAGTTTTTAAAATACCGCAGTAAAGAAGACCAAGCCAAAAAAAGAAACACTCTTAAGCAGGTTTTGTTTCTGGTAGAAAAAAAATCTGCCCCCGATAGATTGCAACAAGAGGTTAAACGGGGCCAACTGTATGCCCAAGGCACTATTTTTGCGCGGGACTTAGTCAACGAACCGGCAGTGCATTTGACTCCAAAAACTTTTGCCAAATATGCGCGCGCCTTAGCTAAGCATCCGACTATTTCTGTAAAAGTTTATGGAGAAGCATCCATGAAAAAAATGAAAATGAACGCTTTGCTTGCAGTTTCACAAGGGTCAGAAGAAGATGGTCAGTTGATTCATTTAAAATACACGCCAGCCAAAAAGTCGAAAAATCTTAAAAAAGTAGCAATTTGCGGCAAGGGTGTTACTTTTGACAGCGGCGGTATCAATATCAAGCCTTCTGGTTATATTGAAGAAATGAAATGTGATATGGGCGGGGCGGCCGCGGTTTTTGGTTTATTTTCCCAAATTGCTTTTCTTCAGCCCCAAATTGAGGTGCACGGAATTATCGCCTCGGTGGAAAATATGATTTCGGGAAAGGCCATTCGTCCCGGCGATGTGATTACCGCTTATAATGGTAAAACTATTGAGATCAATAATACTGACGCCGAGGGTCGTTTAGTGGTGGCGGAAGCTTTAGCTTGGGCGGAAAAAACTTTGGCGCCTGATTATTTGTTGGATGTGGCCACTTTAACCGGTGCTTGTATGATCGCTCTGGGTTATGATATTGCCGGCATGTTTAGTGCGGATAAAAATTTATTACATCTGATTAAAGAGGCGAGTGAGGCCGCGGGTGAACCGATTTGGCAACTGCCGATTTGGTCGGATTATAAATTTATGCTGGAAAGCCAGATTGCCGATATGAAAAACACCGACATGACTCGCATGGGCGGCGCGATTGAAGGGGCTTTATTTTTACAAGAATTTGTAAAAAAAACGCCATGGCTTCATTTGGATATTGCCGGACCCGGGTGGGCGCCCAAACCTCATTTGTCTTATCTTACTCACGGCGGCACTGGTTTCGGGGTGCGCACTTTAATGAATTTTGTCCAAAACTTAAAATAAACTATTCTTGGCGCCGTCCAAACTTGATCAGCATTTTCCCGTAATTTAAGTAAACCAGCAAACCGTAAATTATTCCAACCCACAAGAGCATTTCTCGGTAGGGGACAGAGAACAAATAAAAAAAGATTAGTATATAAGTTATGAGCACGCCGTAGCGCGTGAGAGGAGATTTTTCGTAAAATAATTTTTTACGATGCCAAGAAACAAACAACCGCAACAGGCTCATAGTGACAATCAAAGTTAAGCCGTACCAAAATACCCACGGTTGTATATCTGTTCTTACAAAAACATAAATGCCGCTGATGATACAAAAAGCCGGATCTACCAAAGATTCAATTTTTTTTCCCAAGTTCGATTCCACTTGCCACAGCCGCGCCAGAGTGCCGTCTAATTTATCTGAAATGAGGCCGGCTAAAAAAAACGCCTGAGCCAATAATAAAGACTGAGGCATAAATATCAGCCATACCAAAACCAGGGTAACACCGCCGCGAAAAAAACTTAAACCGTTCGGGATGTATTGTTTTATTGTCATTTTAGCAGTATACTATAACTATGAGCAGGGATCAAAATATTCTTTTTTTGGAAACTTCAGCTGTCGCCGATGAAATTAAAATTTTTCTGCTCGATGTTTTCAATCAAACAGTCGGTGAAAAAGTAATCGTTTTTACTGTTGACAACACCCAGTCTTTATTGCCGGAATTGGTCGCTCTGCTCAAAACCGCCAAAGTTTCCTGGGACGATTTGTTGGGTACGGTAGTTATAAGCGGAACAAAACGTTTTACTATTGCTCGTTTAACCGCTTTGGTTGCGAATATGCTTTCTTGGTGCAAAAAAATTCCAACCATCACTGCTAATTCTTGTTTAACTTACCAAGAGGCTAAACAAAAGTTAACCATTAGTCCCGCTTACCAAGCGGCCGTTTATCACAAAGAGCCGACCATAACCATTGGGAAAAAAACCGCATGAAAATGGAGGAGGAGCAAAAATATAAATTTATTAAATCCAACCAAGGAATTATTATCGCTCGGTGGATTTTGATTTTGGGTTTGGGTTTTGTGGGTATTGTTCAGCGTATTACCGGTATTAACGTTTCCTCGCTTTCTCCTGTGCGGTTGTCTCTTTTGGTGATTATTTCCGTGCTTTATAATTTGTTTTTTTCTTTATATATCAGGCGTCAGCCGAAAAACATTCGGTTAACCAGTTTAAAGATTTTTGGAGTTATTCAGGTAGTTGTCGATTTAATGATGATTACGGGTTTGGTGTATTATACCGGCGGCATAGAAAGCGTAAATTTTTTCGTTTATTTATTTCCTTTGTTGGTGGTAACTATTTTGTTTTCCAGCGTGGAGATTGTTTTTTTCGCTTTTTTTGTAGTCATGCTTTATACCGGCTTGATCGCCTTGGAATACAACCGTATTATTCCGCACCTTAGTCGTTATCAGCACGATGCCGGAATTTTCGGCAATATCGCCGATACGCTTTTAAACACCATGACTATTGATTTGTTGATTTTAATTCTTTCCGTTTTGGCCATTGTGGTTAACCGTCTTTTGCATGAGCGTGAACTGCAACTTACCATTGAGCGCGACAAAGTGCGTTCCATTTTAAATTCTTTAATTGAAGGAATTGTGATGATTGATGTGGATAGCAATATTTTATCCATCAATCCTCCGGCGCGCGCGATGTTGCGTATTTATGATGATCGTCAAAAAATCGGCTCTTTGTTCAAAAAAAATTTTCCTACCAGCTTTCAGCCATTGATTGAGGCTATTTTATTGCAACCAAAAAAACAAAAAGAACTTAGCCAAGAATTGATTATTGAAGATTTGGACAGTAAAATTTATATGCAAGTGGACGCTATTCCCATTAAAAATTCGGTAGATCAAATCATCAGTTGGGTTAAAGTTTTGCGCGATATCACCCAAGATAAAGAGCTGGATCAAATGAAGAGCGAGTTTATTTCTGTGGCCGCACACCAATTACGCACGCCGCTTTCCGGTTTAAAGTGGTTTTTTAAACTGATGGCCGACGGTGACACCGGCAAACTTAACGCGAAACAGCAAGAATTATTGGATCAGGCTTATGTTAAAAATAATCAGGTTATTGAAATTATCAACGATCTGTTAGATGTTTCTGAGTTGGAAGAGGGTAAAGCGCAATATCAGTTTAAAGAAGAAAAATTGGGAAATATTTTAGATACGGTTGTAGCTAAAAGCAAAATAGACGCCAAACAAAAGAAAGTTAAAATTGATTATCAAAAAAGAAAACAGAATATTCCTCCGGTGAATATGGATAAATTAAAATTGACCATGGTTTTTCAAAATATTTTAGATAACGCCATCAAATATTCTCCTCCTAAAGCGACAGTGAAAGTTGTTTTTGATTTTCAAAATAATCAAAATTTTGTTTCCATTACCGACGCGGGAATCGGTATTTCCAAAGAAGAACAGCAAAAGATTTTTTCTAAGTTTTTCCGCGCCAGCAATGCCAAAGAAGCGGAGTCTAACGGTTCGGGTTTGGGTTTGTATATTGCGCGCAATATTGTTAAAAAGCACCACGGCCAAATTTGGTTTAAGTCCAGCGGCAAAAATCAAGGCACGGTTTTTTATATTACCCTGCCTGTTTCTCAGCGTTTTTTAAGCTGGTAGTTTTAAATTAAAAGTTATACACAATTAGTTGACGCTCAAGCCCAAAAGTGGGCTTTTTTGGTATTGCTAAATAGGGTAAAGTGGTATATAATGGGTTTATAAGGTAAAAAGTGGATAAAAGTGGGGATAACCACTCCAAAAAGTGGATAACTAAAATAAAAATTCAATGTTTATCGGAGAATATCAACATACGGTGGATGAAAAAGGCCGGTTAGCCATACCGGTTAAATTTCGAGCTGATCTTTCTAAAGGGGCAATTGTCACCCGCGGTCTTGATCATAGTCTTTTTATCTATCCGCAATCAGAATGGAATGTGTTAGCGGAAAAGTTAGTAAAATTACCCATTTCTCAAAGTAAATCCAGGGCTTTTGCTCGTTTAATGTTAGCAGGCGCTATGGACGTAGCACTTGACCGCCAGGGTCGAGTTGTACTTCCAGAGTATCTGCGGGAATATGCGGGAATTTCTAAAAAAACTGTGGTGGCCGGTCTTTATAACCGGTTGGAGGTTTGGGACGAAGCAGCTTGGAAGAAATACAAGGCCGAAACCGAAAAAGACAGCAACGAAATTGCCGAAACCCTTGGAGAGCTGGGAGTTTAACTTTAATTTCAGAACAACGGACAACTAAAGATCTATGCACATTCCTGTTCTTTTACAAGAAGTAATAAATAACTTGAACTTAAAACCAAACGACAACTGTTTGGACGCCACGGTTGGCGCCGGAGGTCATGCGCATGCGATGCTTTCATGCACATCTCCTGCGGGCAAACTTTGGGGGTTTGATCGGGATCGTACGGCTTTAATGTTGGCTACGCAAGAGTTAAAAAGTTTTCAAGATCGCTTTATAGCCATCCACGACTCTTTTGCTAATCTTGACCTTTATCAAGAGCAAATTACCAAAGAAGGGCCTTTACAGGCCATAGTGGCTGATTTGGGAGTATCTTCTATGCAATTGGATATTTCCGAACGTGGTTTTTCCTTTCGTTTAAGCAGTCCCTTGGATATGCGCTTTGATCAAAACAGAGGAGAAACCGCCGCTGATGTTTTAAATAGCCGCTCTGCCAAGGATCTGCAAACGATTTTTTCAGACTACGGAGAAGTGCGCTTTGCCAGAACTTTGGCCCAAGCCGTAGTTAACGAAAGAAAAGCCCGTCCTTTTCATAATAGCGATCAATTGGTGGCTTTGGTGGAAAAAGTTTCGCCGTTTAAAAGTTTTAAATTACGTCGCCGTATTCATCCGGCTACTACTGTTTTTCAAGCTTTGCGCTTGGAAGTTAATCATGAACTTGATCATTTGAAAATTTTTTTACCCAAAGCCATCAGTCTTTTAAGCGCTCACGGAAGGCTGGCGATCATTTCCTTTCATTCTTTAGAGGATCGTTTGGTTAAAAATATTTTTAAAACCGCCTCTTTAGACTGTATTTGTCCGCCGGAAATTCCCCAATGTCGTTGTAATCATCGCGCCACAGTTAAAATTATTACCAAAAAACCCATTGTACCCACTAATTTAGAAATACAAAATAACCCCCGCGCTCGTAGCGCTAAATTGCGTCTTATTGAAAAAATATAATTATTATGTCTCGCTTCTGCTTTTTTAAAACCTATGTCAAAACTTCCCACCCCGTTGCGGGAGGTACTTTTGGTTTATTAGACAAAAATTGTATCAGAGTGTTTATTTTGCTGGGTATTGTTTTAGGCGGGGTTTTATATTTGTGGCTGGTAAACAGCGCGGCCCATTCCGGATTTTATTTAACAGATTTAGAAAGCCAAATTAGTGTTTTGCAAGAAGAACATAAAAAGATGGAAGTTATGCAAGCGGAATTACAGACTTTGGATTATATTAAAGACATGAGCGAATCTCAGGCCATGGTGCAGAGCAGTACCACTGATTATCTGGCCACTCCTCCTTCTTCTGATGTGGCTTTTGCTGACAATGAATAGAGTTAAAGTTAAAAATAGAACCGGTTATCATCATGCACAGCCTGCGAGGTTTAATAAAATTGACCGCGTTCATTTTATTTTGGCCGGATTTATCATGGTAACGATCATGATCGTTTTGCGTTTATTTTCAGTACAGATTATTAAACACAGTTTTTATGTCAACGCCGCCACTGACGCACACGCTTTGGTGCAAGAGTTAATGCCCAGCCGCGGCGATATTTATGTTCAGGATAAATTTTCTGAAAACGGACTGGCCATGATTGCCGGAAACCAAACCAAACAGAGCGTTTATTTAAACCCGATGCAAATTAGTGATGCGTCAGCCCTAGCCGATAATATTTCGACTATTTTATCACTTGACCCTAAAATTGTTTTAGAGCGCGCCGCTAAAGAAAATGACGTTTACGAGCCTTTAAAAAATAATGTTTCCGATCAAGAAATTTCCGCCTTAACTAAAATTATCGAAGAAAAAAAATTAACCGGCATTCATTGGTCTCCGGAAGAAACCAGATTTTATCCCGAGGGCATGATTACTTCCAGCATCACCGGGTTTGTAGGGATGGTGGATGATGAAAAAACAGGTCAGTATGGTTTAGAGAATTATTTTAATAAAGAGCTGGCTGGGGTGGCCGGAGCAGTAACGCGCAATCAGGATTCTTTGGGTAAAATTATGTCGGCCGGCGATGATCCGGAAGAAGAAGCGCAAGATGGAGATACTTTAATTTTGACCATTGATAAAAATATTCAGTATAAAGTTTGTTCTTTGTTGGCTCAGGCGGTTGACGAACACGAAGCTCAGCAGGGGAGTGTGATTGTGATGGATCCGAAAACCGGAGCCATTTTAAGCATGTGTAACGCGCCTTTATATGATGCCAATAAATACTACGAAGTGCCGGACATCAGTATTTTTAGCAACGATGCCATTGCCGACCAATATGAACCCGGTTCAGTTATGAAAAGCATTGCTTTAGCTACAGCCATTGATCAAGGCGTGATTACACCCGCCACCACTTTTGATGATGCCGGAGCGGTGCACATTGATTCTTTTACTATTCGTAATTCTGATGGCAAAGGGCATGGTACGGTTAACATGACTTATGTTTTGGAATATTCGCTTAATACCGGCTGTATTTATGCTTTGCAACAACTTCATAACAACGAGATTTGGTATGATTATTTGCAAAAATTCGGTTTTGGCCAAAAAACCGGCATTAAATTAAGTGGAGAAAATCCCGGAGATATTTCCGCAGTTGGTACTTTAAAAGATATTTATACGGCTACTTCTTGTTATGGGCAAGGCATGACCGCCACGCCCTTACAAATGCTTCAGGCTTATGGCGCGATTGCCAACGGCGGTACTATGATGAGGCCATATATAGTGAAACAAAAAATTTCCGCCAGCGGACAAAAAGAGAATTACGAACCAGAGATTGCGGGGCACCCTATATCGGCTGAAACCGCGCAAACGGTTGCGGCCATGTTAGTGCGGGTAGTGGAGGGCGGCCATGCCATTCGCGCGGCTGTTGACGGTTATCATGTGGCCGGTAAAACCGGTACGGCTCAAATTCCCAATCCTAACGGTCGGGGCTATTTATCCAATGAACATAAAGATACTTTTGTGGGGTTTGTTTCGGTGTCTGATCCCAAGGCGGTGATTTTAATTAAAATTGATCAACCGAAAGATGTAGCTTGGTCTGATGCTTCTACCGCTCCTTTGTTTAGTAAGATTACCCAATTTTTGGTCAATTATATGCAAATTGCGCCAGATAAAGTAGAATAACTATATAAATAATTAAAAGGAGGAATTATGAAAAAAATTTACAGCTTACTAACGGTGGTTTTGGTCTTTGTGCCTTTTGCGGTTCAAGCCGCTTTCGGAGACACCACCACTTATTTAAGCAAGCCGTTTGAAGTGCATAAAGCGCGTTTAGCCAAAGATGCTCTTTTTGATTTTCCGACAGACATTGATGTCACCGATGACGGAATTTTTGTGATTGCCGATACTTATAATCACGCTATTCGTAAAATTACCAAAAAAGGAAAAGTTAAGACTATAGCCGGCAACGGATCTTATGGTGATAAAAGCGGTGCTCGTTTTAAAGCCGAATTCGCTTATCCTCAGGGGGTGGATATAGACAACGGAGTTGTGTACGTGGCAGATACCGGTAATCATAGAATTTCCAAAATTAAAGACGGACAAGTTACCACTTTAGTGCAAAATTTAAACGCCCCTGAGGGAGTGCGAGTTTTTGGAGATATCTTGTATTTTTTAGATACCGGAAACGGTTTGCTGAAAAAAGTTTCCATCAATGGCGGCAAGGTAACGACGGTGGCCTCAGGTTTGTCTGGTCCTAAAAAACTCACTATTACTGTTGACGGCGCTTATGCTTATGTGGCTAACGTCGGTACTTATCAAGTAAAAAAAGTTAATCTGGCAAGCGGGCAAGTAACTACCTTGGCGGGCAGTGGCAGTGCGGGTGAAAAAAATGGTGCGTGTGCCACAGCTACTTTTAGAAATCTTTATGGTGTGCATTTAGACGGCAACTATTTATATGTCAGCGACGGCAACGGGTCGAGCGATTTTGTGCGCCGGATAGATTTAACCGCTTGTCAGGTAGAAACTTTTGCCTCTGACGAAAGTATGGTTTCCATTAATTATCCCAACGGTCTCACTACTTATAACGGCGGGCTTTATGTGGTGGCCACCGGCATCAGTATTGTAGAAAAATATAATTTAGATGATGCGGCTGTCAACAGTAAGTTCGCGGGCAAAGACCGTTTTAACGTAAGAGATGCAAAACCGGTTTTAATTGGTAATCCTAAATATTTACAACTTTCTAAAGATAAAAAGTGGATAATTTTTTCCGAAAATAATCGTATTCGCAAAGTTAAAAGAACTAATTTAAAAGATTCTGAATTGATTGCGGGCAGTGTGGTGGATAACTATAATACCAATAAAGACGGAGATAATACGCCGCGTGTTGGCGCTGATGCTCGTTTTTCCGATGTCACTTCTTTTGCTGTTTCTAAAGACGGTAAAAAACTTTATGTGGTTGACCGCAACAACAACCGGATTAAAGAGGTGGATTTAAAAACTCGCACCATGACTTACCTAACTGGCGCGGGAGGTATTAACGCCGCCAGTAACAGTAATGGCAGTGCTGATGGCATAGCTTGTTCGAACGAGTATGAAACCGGTAAAAAAAATTGTGCTTATTTTAATCGTCCGCAGGGTTCTGTTTTAGCCAAAGACGGAAAAATTTTGTATGTTACCGATACCGGAAACCACAGTATTCGCGCGGTTATAGTGAAGGGAGATAATAAAGGAAAAGTAACCACTTTGGCCGGTGGCACAGGAGCGGGTTTTGTGAACGGCGTCGGCACCGCGGCTAAATTTCAAGATCCCATTGGTTTAGCGCGGAGTTATTCCGGTAAAGTTTTATACGTGGCTGATCGCGGTAATCATGTTATTCGCAAGATCAACATTAAAACCGGTCAAGTTACTACCTATGCCGGCAACGGTAATGTTGGCAATACTGATGCTATTTTGACTGCCGCCACTTTTTCTTATCCGGAATGGATTACTCGTGACAGCAGTGGCAACCTTTATGTTTCCGATGTGGGCAGTCAACAAATTAGAATGATTGATCACAACGCTCAAGTTACCAAGCTGGTTGCCGGTTCAGGAGATCGCGGCTATCAAAATGGTCAGCGTTTTACTACGCGTCTTAATAACCCTAAAGGTTTACTGGTGTTAAATAAAAAAAAGTTGTTAGTGGCGGAATTATTTAACGATACTTTGCGCGCCATAGACATTACGGCTCCGGCGCCTTATACCGAACTTGCTCCTTACATTAGCAGTAGTACTCCTCAAAGCGTAGAGAAAAATTGGTTTACCAATGGCGCTTTTGCCGGTATTCAAGTTAAAGGTAAAAATTTTCGCAACGGCGCCACGGTTTGGATTGGCCCCTATCAAGCCGTGCATACTTATGTTGAAAGTGAAATTTCTTTAGTGGCGGAATTGCCCTACACCAAAATGCAGCCCGGTTTTTATACCGTACGCGTGGAAAATTCCGACGGACAATATTATGATAAAATTAGAGCTTTGCGTTTTGCCATCAACGGCAACTCGGCCGGAGATTATTGGCCGCCTCAGAAGTAAAATTATTTTTTCCAAATTTTTTCTTCGGCGTGATTGGCAAAATTTACCGCGCGTGCCAACATAAACAGTAAATCGGAAAGACGGTTTAAGTAAGTAAGCAAAGCAGGCAAAAGCTCCACTCCTTCTTCATTATTAAGTTCCACCACCACTCGTTCTGCTCGGCGACATACCGCGCGCGCGATATGCAGTGCCGCGCCCCCGGGTACGCCTCCGGGCAGAATAAAGTTTTTCAGTTTTGGTAATTCTTTTTCATATTGGTCTATCCATTGTTCTAACTGCTCAATTTGTTTTAGGGAAAGCTCCGGCAAATGATCGGGCAAGTTGTCCACAGAGTAAGTGGTAGATAGATGAGCGCCGATAATGATTAAATCACTTTGAATAGTTTCAATAATGCTGGTGATTTTTAATTTTCCGTCATTTTTTTTGTGTACCGCTAAAGCAAAACCTAAGAAAGCGTTTAATTCATCAATTAGACCCAAAGCCATAATTCTTTTGTGATGTTTGGACACAAGCGCGCCGCCATACAAACTGGTTTTGCCGGCATCGCCCTTTTTAGTGTAAATTTTCATATTTATTAGTTAATGATTGAAGATCTAAAGCTTGCTCTACAACATATTGACCGACGCGAGTGCGAACCAGTTCGGACAAATAAGCGCCTACCCCTAGTTTTTCGCCCAAATCCTGCGCCAAAGAACGAATGTAAACTCCTTTTTGGCATTTTATCTTAAGCCAAATTTTTGGGAAACTTTCTTTATCTGTTGTTTGATATTTTAATAGAGTGATACTATTGATTTCCACTTCTTTAATAGGAATTTCTGCTTCGTTTAAATTTCCACGCCGGGCTTTTTTATACAAAGCCACACCCTTAACTTTGATGGCGGAAAAAGCCGGGGGTTTTTGTTTAAATTTGCCAATAAAATTTTGACAAGCATCTTTGATTATTTTAGGAGAGAGTTTTTCTAATTTTTCGGCAGAGGCGGTTACAGTTAAAGGCCCCTCAGCATCATAAGTTTTACTGACTTTGCCAAAAGTTATTTCGGCCGTGTATTCTTTATCCGCGTTCATAAATTCCGCTTGTCTTTTGGTAGCGGCGCGTCCTACTAAAACAATCAGCACACCACTGGCCAAAGGATCCAAGGTGCCGGCATGGCCAACTCGACGCTCTTTACTGATTTTTCGCACAACATTAACTACATCATGCGAAGTTAGGCCTTTTGGTTTGTTGATAACTAAAATTTTTTCCAGTTCTGAAGGCATTTTTTTGCTAAAATAACGAATTTTATTATTCCTCCGCCAAATATTGATCAAAGGCCTGAGTAAGTTGGCCGGCAGTTAAAGCACCTTGAAAAGTAGTTAAAATATTGCCACCTTTATCTACGAGAATGGCGTGCGGGGTGCCGGTGGCGCCACTGCCTTGCGCCTCTAAAGCATCAGCGGCTACCGTACTTAAAGTTTCTTCTTTTTCTACGCAGGCTTTAAAATCATCCATATTCAAATTAAGTTCTTGCGCGGTATCAAAAAGTTTTTGATCTTCTAGATTATTGTTGCTGGGTGTAATTTCAAAAATTTTATCAACATATTCAAAAAATTTATCTTGCAAGCCAGCGCATTCTGCGGCTATCGCTTCCCGTTTGGCTTTAGAGTGAATATTAAGAGGGAAGTGTTTATAAGCAAAAGCTATTTTGTTTTGATAATTTTTTGCCACTTCTTTAACCGTTACGTGATATTTTTTGCAAAAAGAACATTCCAAATCAGAATATTCTATAAAAGTTAAATCAGTTGAATTAACATTTCCCTTGACGTGTTGAAGAGAGTTTAAATCTATTTTAGTGATTTTTTCAAAAGGAGCTTTATCATCATTTTGACTGTTGACCACATCGTCTGCAACAGCAGGCGTATTTTTTGCTTGCAGAAGATTTTTTTGCCAAATTATCAAAAACACCACTAAAGCTAAACCGGCAATAACAGCAATGCCGGTAATTAGTCCAAAAAAATAAGCATGCAACGAATGATCATGGCCCAAGTAGCCGGATTTTTTAGAGGAATTTTCCATAGCGGTATTATAGCGCAATCTCTTCCTGATCGCAAAACATAATTATTTGAGCGGCTATATTTTGCTATATTTTAGTTGACGTTGTTGTTTTTTTGTTTTAGAATTAGTTAAACTGCGCGTGAGATTTTGAGGAGGGCGCACAGCCAAAAAAAGTTTCTTAATTTTAAAAATTAAAAGAGCCAACATGAAAAAAAAATTTCAAAAAGTTTTATTAGCCGTTGTTTTAATGATGTCCTTAGGAGCAATGGGAGCTGGTTGCAATAATAATGATGATTTAAGTATTGCTCAAGCTCAGGTTAATAGTACCAACAGCGCCAAAAAATTTGATTTAACTTTACAAGTAGTTGGCGATGATCAAACTAAAAATTATACCCTTGCCACAGAAGAAGGCCAAACAGTGTTGGCGGCCATGGCGCAATTAAAAGAGGAAGATGCTTTTACCTATGAACTTAAAGAAGCTGAAGGCTTGGGTGCTTATGTAACTTCTGTTAATAATCTTGCTTCAACCGACGGTCAGAATTTTTGGGCTTTATATTTAAACAATAAAATGGCCAGTGAAGGCGCATCCACTCAAGTGTTGAATAAGGGCGATGTAGTGAAATGGCAATTAGATGAATTAAAGTAAAAAAGATTTGTTATTTTAAAACGCGGATATTTCCGCGTTTTTGTTTAGGTCTTAGTGCTGTCCAGCTCTTTTTTATATTTATGCTCATACATTTCCAACACCGCGAAGAAGAAAGCGGCAATAATCGGGCCTATCACCACTCCGGAAATACCAAAGACGCTGAGACCTCCAATGGTGGCGAAAAAGATAATCAGCGGCGGTAATTCCATGTCTTTTCCTACCAGCGGCGGTCTGAGTAAATTATCAATAAAACCAATAAGAACACTGCCAATAATGATCACCAAGGCCTGCCAAACGTGCCCAATAATTATTAAATAAAGAGCGGCCGGATATAGGATAATAAAAGAACCAACTGCCGGAATAATAGACATCACAATCATAATCAATGCCCAAAAGACCGCGGAAGGAATACCCACAATAAAGAATAAAATACCGCCGAAAATTCCCTGGATACTGCCGATTAAAATAGTTCCTTTTAAGGTAGCTTTGCCGGTGGAGGCGAATTTTTCGTATAAAACGGCCTCATTGTTATCCCCAAATGGCAGTAAATGCATCAAATGCCTCAGCCAACGATCCCCATCTTTCAAAAAATAATATAAAGAGTATAACATAATAAACGCTTGTAAAAGAAGAGCCAGGGTATTTTGCGAACCGGTTTTCAGCCACGATAAACTGTTGGTGCTAATGGTGGTGGTAACGGTTTTTATTTTTTCTTGCAGATTAACTTGCCCTATGATTTTTTGTACGGTGTTATTGGCCACAAAATTTTCGGCATAAGACTGCAAAGAGGTCAACGTAGTTGGATTATTAAATTTATTGTAAGTGTCTACCGCTTGTTTAGCTACCAGTCCCAAAATAAAACTTAAGGGAATGAGCACAACTAAAATAGCCACCACTAAAGTCAAGCCCGCGCTTAATTTCGGGCTTTTTATTTTTTTTAAAAGTTTTTTATAAAGCGGATAAAAAATACTGGCGATAATTGCCGCCCAAAATATAGCAAAAAGATAAGGAGCGACTAAACGATAAAATAAAATACTAATGCCAATGAGTAAGGCAAAAAAAGCCACGGTTTGAATTTTTTTAAAATCCATATTTTTTTATTATTTTTCTCTTATCCTATTATATATTCAAATAGATAATAAGTCACTGTTTTAAAACCAGGTAGTCAAACAACGGTTTTTCTTGTATGCTGTGGATATTCAATTATTGATTAAAGAAAATTATGAAAAAGACAATTTACGTTGGTTCTTTAGCTGTGGTTTTAGCGGCTGTTTTGTGGAGCTTGGACGGCTTATTAAGACGTCAACTTTTTAGCTTACCTCCTACGGTAGTGGTTTTTTGGGAACATATTTTTGGTTTTGTGCTGTTATTGCCCCTAATTTTAATTTTTTGGAAAAAGTTTAAAAAATTGAATAAAAAACAGTGGTTAGCGATCATAGTGGTTTCTTTGCTTTCCGGAGCCTTGGGTACTATTTTTTATACTGCCGCTTTAGGAAAAGTGCAGTTTATGCCTTTTTCGGTAGTGGTTTTATTACAACAATTACAGCCGCTTTTTGCCATTACCGCGGCCGCTATTTTATTGAAAGAAAAAATAAAACCCAGGTTTATTTTTTTGGCTTTATTAGCGCTGTTGTCTGCTTACGGAGTATCTTTTCCGGATTTACGTGTTAATTTTGCTACCGGTCAAGGAACAGCGATAGCCGCATTATTAGCTTTGGCCGCGGCCGCCGCTTGGGGTTTTTCTACCGCTTTCTCTAAGTATAGCCTCAAAGGCACCTCGCCGCTTTTGGTAACTTGGTTGCGTTTTGGTTTTGCTCCCATTTTCGCTTTGTTGTTGATGGTTCTTATGAATGATGTTTCTTCTCTTACCGCTTTAACCGGAGAACAATGGAAATACATTGCGGCCATTACTTTTTCTACGGGCTTAGTCGCTTTGCTTATTTATTACTTTGGCCTCAAGCGCATTCCGGCTTCCCGTTCCACTTTATTGGAATTAGCCTGGCCTATTTCTTCGGTTATTTCCGGGTATGTCTTATTAAAAGAAGCTCTTACTGTGACGCAGAGTTTAAGCGCGGTGATTTTAATTTTGGTAATGTTGTTTATTGTGCGCGATGCTCAAAAAAATAACGAATCAATTTGACAGGAAGTTTGTTGTCTTTGTAAAATAATGAAAATCATTAAAATTTTTTATGAACAAAAAAGTAAAAAAGGTTTTAGTTGTAGGGTTGTGCACTTTAAGTAGTATTTTTCTGTTGGGCGCTACAAGGCCAGCCAGAGGCACTGTGTGGGAACAAATCAAAAGCAATCTTAACACCAACGCAGAAGAGCCCAGTGAAGACACTGAAGAGTGGATCAGCATGCAAGGAGCCATTCCCAAAAGTTGCGGAGATATTGTTTTACAAATTTGGTGGCAAGGAAACGATCCGAAGCAGGTTTATTGCAATGCCAGAGAAAACGGAGAAGACGTCGCTTCTTGTCCCATAGAAAACACCACTGATTTATATGATTCCAGCCTGTATCGTTTTGGTAGAAATAAGGAAAATAACGAATTTATTTGTTGCGCTTTTTCTTGGAATGAGGATATTCCCGGAGCTTGCGTGCACGTGGTGGATGATTGTTTAGAATAGCATGGCTCAAAAGTGGCAGAAAAAATTAGCGCTTGGCGGTTTTGTAATCATCACGCTGATATTTTTCTTTCCTTCGCTTTTTTTACATCGTGTTCCTTTGCCTACAGATTTGATTGACGATTATTTGTTAGACGCGCCGCGCGTGGGAGAAAATCCGCTTTTGCGAGACGCCATAGTCCAGCTTTATCCCAATTTACAGGTTTTATTTAATCAGAAAAAACAGGATTTACCGTTAAAAGATAATGTTTATATTTTTAACGGCCTAGATGTTTCCGGTAACGGACAATCTTTATTATTTTCGCCCTTAGTGTTTTTAATGCCTATTTTCACCCAAGCTTCATCTTTTTTTACTTTTTTGGTAATACTTTATTTTTTTCTCAGCGGTTTAAATTTTTTTCTTTTTTTACGCAGTAGAAATTATAGTTTAGCGCTTTCTTTTTTTGGCGGCGCCACTTATCAATTAAGCGGCCCCTTAATTGCTTGGCAGGCCTGGGGCACCATTGGCGGTGTCATGGCTTGGTTTCCTTTACTGCTGTACGCCGCGGAAAAATATGCCCGTACTCGCCATGGAGGATATTTGGTTTTGTTTAGTTTGGTTAATTATTTAGCGCTCAGTAACGGACATTTACAATTTTATGTTTATGCGCTTTGCTTGTCCGTTCTTTTTTTGCTTTTCAGATTGATAACAATAAGGAAGAAAATCAACTTAAAAAATTATTTGTTTTTGGGTGGGGCGATTTTGGTAAATATTTCAACCATTTGGTGGGTGGTTAGCCCTTTTATTACGGCCATCACTCTTAGCCACCGCTCTCATCTCACCGACACCAGCGCTCTTTCTTGGCAACACCTGCTTCAGTTTGTCTTGCCCAACATTTGGGGAAATCAATTAAATTATCACGCTCCTTTAAATTACGTGGAAACTTTTGTTTTTATAGGAATAATACCTTTGTTGTTGTTTTTTAGCACGGTAGTTTATTATCGTAAGTCAGATTGGCAGCGTCAGTGGTTTTGGCTGGTGTGCTTGCTGGGGCTGTTAGTTTATAATTTTTTTCCTCAAATTATTCAACCGTTATTTTTTTTGTTTCCTTTTTTGCAAAGTTTTCCGCCTTTTCGCTCTTTATTTTTAATTGATGCCATTTTAATTATTTTAGCTGTTGATGTTTTAAAAATAATTATTACCACTCCTAAATTTATACGTTTTAAGTTCAAGTATTATTTGATGGTGGTGATTGTGGTTTCCTTGTTAAATCAGGGGAGTGTGGTGCATGGTTTTACTCCGCAACAATCGCTTGCGCCTTTAGTTAACCCCCCATCTTACGTGCGTTATTTACAATCGGTAGCAAGCAAGCCGCTTATTTATTCCGAAATTTGCCCTTTAAATCTTTATGCGTTATATGGCATTCGTTCTATTTTTGGTTATGACACCACTTATCCGGAAAGTTATTATCAACTGATAAAAAATAACGGTAAAATAATTTCTCATCGCAATATTTTAAATGCCAAAATTTCTGATCAACAATTTTTACGCACTTTAGGTGTGCAGTATATTGTTTCTAAACGTAATTGGGATCTACCTTTGGTATTTAGTGAACAAGACATTAAGGTTTATCAATTGCCATAATTTTCGGGGTTGTGATTGACATTTTTGTCTATTTAGACTATATTCTATCGGTTCGTTAATTTAGAATTATCTGACCTTGTATTTATGATCAATCAACCTCTGTCAAAAAAAATTACTACCCCCGGCGCATCGGATTTGTTAACTTTTGCGAAACTAGGTGTGCAAAAAGAACTGTGTGATATTTTACAACAAAAAAAAATTACTGTTCCCACTCCCATTCAGACTCAAACCATTCCGGTTGTTCTTAAGGGCAGTGATTGTATTGGCATTGCCCAAACCGGCACCGGCAAAACTTTTGCTTTTGTCTTGCCAATGATTCAATACCTGTCTGCTCATCCTAAAAATAAAGCTTTAATTATTGTTCCTACCAGGGAATTGGCTTATCAAGTAGATGAAGTGTGTCAGTGGTTTTCCCAAAAATTCCGTTTGCGCCCTTTGGTGATTGTGGGTGGAGCTTCGATGTCACAACAAATACAAATTCTCAAAAAAGAACCTCGGATTATTATTGCCACCCCGGGCAGATTGCGTGACCACATTCAAAGAAAAACCATTCATTTGCGCCAAGCGTCTTATATTGTGTTAGATGAGGCCGATAGAATGTTTGATATGGGCTTTGCTCCGCAAATTCACGCTGTTTTAAAAGAAGTGCCAAAGGTTGAAGAAAGACAAACGCTTTTATTTTCCGCCACCCTGCCGGATGCCATTATGAAATTGGCCACTCAGTATATGCGCACTCCTATTCGCATTGAAACTACGCCTATTCAAATAACACCCAAAGAAATTCATCAAGAGATGGTGGTTATTGATCGTGCTCACAAAAAAACCGCTTTGATTTCCATTTTAAAACCGCTGAAGGGTACTATTTTGGTATTTATGCGCACCAAACATCAAGCCGCTAAGCTCACCAAAGATTTGCGTTTGGCCGGTTATAAAACAGAAGAATTACATTCTAATCTTTCTCTTGGTCAACGCAGAAGATCAATGGCGGCCATTCAATCGCGCCGTTCTCAAATTTTAGTGGCTACTGACATTGCCGCCCGTGGTATTGATATCACGCATATCGAAATTGTAATAAATTATGACCTGCCTGACAGTCCCGAAGATTACATTCATCGCATCGGTCGCACCGGCCGCGCTGGTCGCACCGGCCGCGCTATTTCTTTTGTTTGTGCCGATCAAGGAGATCAGCTTAAAAGCATTCAGCGTTTGATGAAAGCGCAAATTCAGCAAGTACATTTAGAGGCAGTACCAACCGTTCCCTTAAAAAACACCACACGCTATAATCCAAAACGCGGAGCTAGACGGCGCCCTAGTTTTTCTCGCCGTAAATACGGTTCATCTCGCTCATCTTCACAAAATAGAGGAAGAAAACAGTATTAGTGAAAAATTGAATTTGACGAGGCATATTTTTTGTTATATTTAGATAAATGATTATGTCAGAAAGACATTTGATCCGAGAACAAAAATTTATCCAAGGACAAGAAAAAGAGGAACCTCCAATTGTTGGCCATGCTGATGTTGTTGATGCTTTTGAAAGTGCGGGATATGGTTTAAACAGTTATTTAAAAGGACTTCTTTTAGAAGACAAAGGAACATATGATAGTCGCAAAGGATCTGGTTTTACCCAAGCCACCTATCATGCGTTGAAGGGTGATTTTGGTTCTGTTGGTATGTTATTTAATGAAGTTATTTGCCGGAAATTACGTGATAAAGGGAAAGGCATTGATGTTGAAAAATTAGCAACCGCATTACAAAAACTGCAACACCCAGACAGCCGTTTATTTGCGCGTTTAATACTGCAACAATTTAAGCCATATCAACCAAAGGAGTCTGATACGATTTTGCAATCAACATCTGAACGCATCATTATAGTTGGTGCTTGTATGGCGGCTGAAATGTATTATTTAGAATTTGTTAATAACCCAGGAATTTATAAGTGTCGCGGCGGTGATTTTGGTCGTATGAATGTTATTACTGATGAGACAGGCGAACCGATTATGCTGGAGAAAGAGGGGCTTGGCGATAATTTTTCCTGCATTACCTTAAAAGAAACCGTTCTTAATGGAAAACAGTTGCCTCCGGGAACGTTAATGGCCATTGTTTATCCACTAACAGCGGCTGTTGCGGAACGAATGGATTTTAGTCGAGAAAAATTTACTTCGCGTGAAATTCCGTTATCGCAGTGCAAGTTTACAGCTTTACGGTTTTCCACATTGGTTGCTGATCCAAAAGACCGCGCTCGCGCTTTTGGTAAACATTACGATTATCAAAAAGATCACCCAAATGTTTATCCGGGATTTGATCAAACCACCATTCAGGATTTAGCACAGCGTGCCAGAAGTATGTTGAAATAGAAAAGTTATTTGCAGGTGGTTTTTTGTTTGATTTTCCTATGAAAATATGATAACATATAGATATGGCATACAATAAAGCAGGAAAAAAACAAAGAAAAAAAAGAGTGGAAAAAAATAAAAGGCGTTATCAAAAGCCGACTATTAAATTTCGTCAGGAACTTTTTTGGGATGTTGATCCTAAAAAAATAGATCCTAAAAAACACGCACAATACATCATTGAGCGTATTCTTGATTTTGGTAATGATAAAGAAGCGCGTTGGATTTTCCAAAATTATTCTAAAAAAACATTACAAAAAGTAGTAAAAAATTCTCGTGTTTTACATAACCAAACAAGAGTATTATGGAACGAAATCGTCAAAAATTAGAATGGTACACCAACAAACTTCCCAGAGCCACCAACCGGGCACTTGATTTTTTGTCAAAAAAAAGATGGTTAAAACAATCACATTGGTATTTAGCTGGAGGCACCTCTTTAGCATTGCAAGTCGGACACAGACGTTCTGTTGATTTAGATTTTTTTACGCCAGATAGTGATTTTTCTACAGGAAAATTAGTAGCTCATTTTTCCAAAAAAGATTGGGAAACCACAATCGTGCACGAAGGAACAGTATATGGGAAATTATTAGGAGCTAAAGTTAGTTTTATTGCTTATCCATTTTTTAAAAGAGCAGAAGATCCTTTATGGTATGGAATGGTAAGGGTGTTATCTTTGCGCGATATTGCCGTTATGAAAATTATTGCAATCTCACAACGAGGAAAGAAGCGTGATTTTGTTGATTTGTATTGGTATTTGCATAACATAGAACCATTAGTTGATATTTTGAGAAAAGTTCATAAACAATATCCAACCGTCACTCACGATTATCATCATATTATGAAAAGTTTGATGTATTTTGCAGATGCCGAAAATGATCCAATGCCGGAATTATATTTTAAAGTGAGCTGGAAAACCATTAAAACTTACTTTAGGCGCGAAATACCTAAAATCACCCGACAAATTTTAGGGTTAAAGCCCTAAGAGAAAAGTATTGTTTGACTCACTTTATAGGCAGTATATACTACTATTGTTGAGTTTAGTGTTGTTATTTATTTGTATTCTATGGAAAGAAATTTGGGATTTCGTCCAAAATCAAAGGTTGATTTAGAGCGTCAATTACAAAATACTCAGAGATCACTTGGTGATACCCCTGAACATTCTTTTATTCCACCATCTGTTGTTCAAGAAGACATGCTCCGAATGCCTGTTTCTGAAATCAAAACAAAATTTCGTCGAAGATATGACATGTATGTGCAACTTCTTCGTCAGGAGATAAGAGCAACAGGAAATTAAGAATCCACAGAAAGAGCAGGAGAACAATTATCTGAAGAGGAGTTAGAGACGATGCGAAAATGGTTAAAAGCATTGAATAGTTTAGATCAATATATTTCCAATCATCATAAAGGCAACGAAAAAAGAACATTAAGGGAGAAACAATTAACCGTATTTGAGGATTTACGAAATTATTTAGAAGCAGGCGGGAGTGAAGGGTATGTCAAATTACCAACAGGATTTGGAAAGACTGTGCTATTTACAGAATTTTTAGAAGCGCTTAACTTGAGCACAGTTATTGTTGTACCAACACAAATTCTCGTCGAACAAACTGAAGAAAAAGTGAGCCAATTTGCTCCAGCCAGTGAAGTAGGAAAAATATATGCACGAGCAAAAGAATTTGGAAGACAGGTGACTATTATTACTTATGATTCGTTTATTGATGGTGTGGAAAATGAAACAATCAAACCCAAGGATGTTGATTTATTGATTTTAGATGAAGTACATCAGGCATTAAGCCCAAGACGCTCCCAGACTATTCAACAGTTTTCAAGATCGATTAAACTAGGATTTACCGCTACTCCTGAATATTCAGAAGAGAAAAAGGTTCAAAATATTTTACCACACGAAATACACCGAATGGATATTCGTGAGGCTGTCGAAGATGGACTATTGTCTCCTTTCTCTGCCATAATTGCTCATACTGACGTTGATCTGTCAAAAGTAAAAATTATCAGTTCTGGAGAGTATGATGAAAGAGACCTGGCCAAAGCCGTAAATATAGAAAGAAGAAACCAATCAGCTGTGCAACTATATCAGCAGGCTTTTCAAAATGAATCTACAGTTGCTTTTTGTGTTGGGGTGAATCATGCGGCAGAAATGGCTCGGTTATTTAATGAAGCCAATATTTCTGCCGTAGCTATTAGTGGTCAAACTCCTTCCAATGAACAAAAACGTATTTTAGGAGAATATGCAAAAGGGAATATTAAGGTACTGTGTAATGCTGATTTGTTGATTACAGGTTTTGATCAACCAAAAGCATCTGCGTGTTTTAATTTACGACCGACGCGTTCTCGGGTTATTGCTGAACAACGAGCCGGGCGTGTATTGCGTCTTGATGATAATAATCCAGATAAATTTGCCTATATCGTGGATTTCTTAGATGTAAAATACAATAAAAAGAAACCACCTGTGCTCTTTGCAGATATTGCAGGCGCGGCAACGATAGTGCACAAGAAAAAAGCAGCCAAAACAGGTGTACAGTTAGAAAGACGAGGCTGGGAATATAAAGATCTGGCACAATTACATATTCAGGGGCTACAAATAACCGTAAATACTGAAGAGGTTTTACGTATTGTTGCTCAATTACAACAAGAAATGGAAGAAGAACAAAGATTTTTACCATTTAATGAACTACAAGAGCAAGTACGTGCCGCAGGTATTCAAGGCAAAGATGAATACATAGAAGTGTATAAACAGCATTTTGGCTGGCCATCAAATCCGAATACAACTTATAAAGAAAATTGGAAAGATTGGCATGAGTTTTTAGGGAAGGAGAAAATATTTTTGTTACCATTTGCAGAACTACAAGAGCAAGTACGTGCTGCAGGTATTCAAAGTGAGCGCCAATATCGGGAAGTGTATAAACAGCATTTTGGCTGGCCATCAAGTCCAGATAGCTTTGATAGAGATAATTGGAAAAGCTGGTATGAGTTTTTAGGGAAGGAAGATAAGTTTTTATCATTCACAGAACTACAAGAGCAAGTACGTGCCGCAGGTATTCAAGGCAAAGGTGAATACATAAAAGTATATAAACAGCATTTTGGCTGGCCATCAAGTCCAACTTACTTTTATAAAGAGAATTGGCCGGGTTGGGATGAATTTCTAGGTAAAAATAAATAACAATTCATAGCAAAAGAGTAGTTTCAGAGATTAAAAATGTTTTTTTGTTTCAATTTTCCTTAACGGGAGCAAGTGAACGCTGTTTGAGCGTTTTGGCAACAGAATAGAGAAGTGTTTGGATTTTTCTAGTGTAACCACACCCCTTGTTGTACCTGTTAATTTATTCGCTGTGGATAATTTTATTGACAATTTTTTAAATTAAGTATATTATTGAAATATACATAAATTATGCAACATTTATCAGGAATTACTCAATTTGATTGGGATAGTGGTAATCGGGATAAAAATTTTCAAAAACACGGAGTTAGTTATATAGAATGTGAGGAAATATTTTTTAACCTGCCGCTGTTGATGCTTGATGATAAAAAACATTCTAAAACAGAAAAACGTTTTTATGCTCTGGGCAACACCAATCAAAACCGATTGCTTTTTATTGCCTTTACTGTACGTAAAAATAAATTGCGTGTAATTTCTGCCAGAAATATGAGTAATAAAGAAAAAAAATATTATGCCCAAGCGACAAAAAAAAGTTCCTAAATTTAAAAATGAACAAGCCGAAGGTGTTTTTTGGCAAAAGCATGATTCAGCACCATTTTTAGACTGGTCTAAAGCCAAAAATACCACTTTTCCGGATTTACAGCCTTCTACAAAAACAATCTCTTTGCGGTTACCTGAAAATTTGTTATATAGCCTTAAAGTTGAAGCGCACAAACACGATGTTCCTTATCAATCTTTAATTAAAATTATTTTAGACCATGGTTTGCATTATACAAAAAAAGAGTTGATAAAATAAAAATATTAGTCTCAAATTTCTACATAAAAACAGCTTATACAAAAGCTGTTTTTAAAACGTCAACGGGAGTGATGGGACTTGATTTGATTTTCATATTCATCTTTAAAAAGTGAACGGAACTTATTAGTCGCTACGCGAACCATTTTTGAGCGGAAAACCTAAAAACGGAAGAAGTTAGGTGCGTAATTTTTCTTTGATTATTTTAGCAATATCTTGCGCTGATACAATTCCTTTTGTTTTTTTCATAGAAATACCAATTAAAACATTTATTACTTTTGTATTGCCCGCTTTATATTGTTCAACGATCTCTTTATGTTGCACAAAAATACCATTTATAATATTTTCTAAATCAAAAGATTCCTCTGTTCCTATATTTATTTCTTTTTCAATTTCAATTTTTTCAAGTAAGGCTTTATTGAAAATTTTTCTAGCAAGTTGCTTTGATACTTTTTTCGTAAAAACAGCATGTACAATTTTGAAAAAATCGCTTGGCGTTAGTTGAATATTTTGTAGGCCTCTTTTTTTAACTACTGCCAAAAAATCAGCACAAAACAATTTTTGTAATTCTGTACGCAATTCTTTGTTGTGCCCAGCAAGCCGCATTAAACAATCAAAATATTCTGCCAATTTTTTATTACTAACTAAAATATTTGCTATAGAAAAATATAAACCAATTGCTAAATATTTTTTTACTTTTTCAATAGGCAATACAAAAGAATCTCCACATGACTCTGTAATAAGTTGGGATTCAATCTCAACTTCTGGTACATCTGGTTCAGGAAAATATCGATAATCAGCTTCTGTTTCTTTACCGCGCATAAATTCGGTTTTTTTTGCAACACTATTCCACAACACTGTTCTTTGTGTTTTTTGAAAATTATCCTCTAACCATTCTTTGGTTTGTTTATCAATTTCATACTGCAGCGCCATTTCCACCATACGAAACGAGTTAAGATTTTTTATCTCTGTGCGCGGATACAACTTTTTATTACCGTATGGACGCAAAGAAACACTAGCATCACAACGCAATTGCCCCTTTTCCATGTCTGCGTCACTTATCTCAAAATTCCTCACGATCCTGTGTATTTCTTTTAAGGCTTGTTTTGCTTCGCTGGCTGAACGTAAATCAGGTTCGGTGACTATTTCAATTAACGGTACACCGGAGCGGTTAAAATCAACCAGGGAATCCTTTTTTGTATGTAGCAACTTAGCCGCATCTTCTTCTAAGTGTACACGGTTTATAAGAATTTTTTTAAGGTTCTTTTCATCAAGAAAAAATTCCAGTTCACCGTTTTTTGCAAACGGCATATCATATTGTGAAATCTGATAACCTTTCGGTAAATCTGGGTAAAAATACTGTTTTCTATCCCATTTACATTTTTTTGCAATACTACACTTCAATGCTTTGCTAGCACGAATGCCTAATAAAAAAGCTTCTTTGTTCAAAAGCGGTAAAGTACCTACGGAACCAAAACAGGTCGGGCAAACATTTTTATTTGGAGCAATACCTTCATCAATGTTGTTGCAAGCACAAAAAAGTTTGCTGCACGTTTTTAAACGCACATGTACTTCTAGGCCAATTATGATTTCAAATTTTTTATTCATATTTAAAGATTATAAATTTGGTTTTTTTGCTTGCTTTGTTGTAACGCTCTCATACTGGTGAGCAACATGTAATACCGTGGTTTCATCCATATATCTACCGGTAATTTGCATGCCAACAGGCAGGTTTTTAATAAAACCACATGGCACACTAATTGTTGGCAAGCCAGCCAAACTAAATGCAATAGTATAAATATCAGCTAAATACATGGCTAGCGGATCTGTTGCTTTTTCACCAATCGGAAAAGCGGTAAAAGGTGATGTGGGGGTAAACAATACATCAACATCTGCAAAAACTTTGTTAAAATCTTCTCTGATCAAAGTGCGTATCTTTTGCGCTTTTTTGTAATACTCATCAAAATAGCCAGCAGACAAAGCGTAGGTTCCAATTAAGATGCGACGCTTGGTTTCTTTGCCAAATCCTTCACTGCGTGATTTTTTGAAAATATCATCTATTGTCTTGGCGTTTTTTGCTCGATGACCATAGCGAATAGAATCAAGCCGTGCCAAATTTGCACTGGTTTCAGCAGGTGCTAGTAAATAGTAAGTTGGAATAGCATACTTTGTATGTGGTAAAGAAACCTTTTTTACTTCACAGCCCATTTTCTCAAACTCTTTCACTGCTTCCATTATTTTTTCTTTGATTGCAGGATCTAAATCACTTGTAAAGTATTCTTTCGGTAATCCTATTTTTAATTTTGGGAAAGGCTTTTTTAAATCTTGCAAATAATTTGGCACTATATCGGGCATTGTGGTGTGGTCGTGTGCATCTTTTCCAGCAATACACCTTAAAACTGTAGCAACATCACTAGCACTTTTGGTAATCGGACCAATGGTGTCAAAAGAAGATGCGTAAGCAATAGAACCATAACGCGAGACACGGCCATAGCTAACTTTTAAACCAGTAACCCCACACAACGCAGCTGGTTGCCGAATAGAACCGCCTGTATCTTCACCAAGTGCAAAAACTCCCATGCCCATAGCTACAGCAGCTGCTGCGCCACCGCTTGACCCACCAGCAACGCGGCTGGTGTCCCACGGATTTTTAGTGACAAAAAAATCTGAATTTTCAGTTGAGCTACCATGACCATACGCATCACAGTTCGTTTTACCTATCAAAATAGCACCAGCTTTTTTGAGACGGGCAATTACAGTAGCGTTGTAAGGCGCAACATAATTTTCAAGCATTTTTGAGCCAGCGGTTGTTTTTATTCCTTCGGTCATGATTACGTCTTTAGCTGAAAAAGGAATGCCAGCAAGAAGCCCAATTTTTTCACCAGTAGCTATTTTTTCGTCCACTTTTTTTGCTACTCTTAATGCATCTGTTTTACAAACCGTAATAAACGCTTTTAATTTATGGTCATGTTTATCAATAGCATCTAAAGAAGCGTGCGTTAATTCTGTTGCTGATATTTTTTTGCTTGTTAACTCTTTATGTAATTCTATAATCGATTTTTCTAAAATTTTCATATTATTAATTGTTGATAATTTTTGGAACAATTATGCATTTATCTTTGACTCTCAAAGTATCTTGAAATAATTTTTTCCTTTTTTCTTCAGGGTATTCTTGCACTTGATCATTTCTAAAAATATTTGTTAATCCTGTTACCTGATTAGTACCCTCAACATCTTTTGTGTCCACTTCTTGCAATGATGAAAAATAATCAAGAATTTGTTGCAATTCATGAGTTAAGCGCTTCTCTTCATCTTTATCGATTTCTAACTTTGCTAGATCAGCAATTTTTAGAATTGTTTCTTTGGAAATAGACATAATTTAAATAATTTTTATTAAATCAAATAGCAATTTGAATGAAAAAATAATGAGAAGCAACGCAGATACTATTTGTAAATAATAGACAGCTTTGTCTTTACCATATTTATTACTTATAATTGCTAGAAGCGAAATAATCATAAAACAAGACACTGTTCCTATGGCTAAACTAATTGCACTAAAAAATACAAAAAATAAAGAGGTTTTTTCCTGATAAAAACTACCTGCAATACTCAAAAAATAGATAAGTGTTGGAATATGCAAAGCTACTAAAAGAATGCCGCTAAAAAATCCTGCAGATTTTTTTGTTTTTGCCGTCTCTCTTTTTTTAATTGTATCTTTAAGACCGCCAACACCCAGCCAAAGAATATACAAAAAACCTACAGCACCAATAATTAGTTTAGCAATGGTATAATGCGTTATTATTTCTGTAATGCCGTAGTACGATAGAAAAAAATATGTTCCGTTCATACAGGCAGCGCCAAGGGCAACTTTTATCCCACTCATAATTTTACCGCGTAAAGTAGCAGAAAAAACCGTTGTTTGTACAGCACCAGGCAAAGCTGCTGCAGTAAACCCGATAATGAATAGTGATAGATACGTAGGCATGAAAGTAGTTTAATGATTAATTTGCTGGGGCGGCAGGACTCGAACCTGCGATCTCCCGATTAACAGTCGGGCGCTATTACCAGCTCAGCTACACCCCATCTTGTGCTCTAAAATGATTTTAGGGAACAAGATTGAACGTGCTTTTAAGCATTCAAAAAAGCCAGCTTTCGCTGGCTTTGTAGGGTTGATTTCGTAGTAATTATTATATCAACGCAAACATCGCCAGCTGGGGCTGGTTATTATTTTGATTATTATTGTTTGCAGATCTTTTTAACATAGAAGCAACATATAGTGTATTTGGTTTTATGTCAATGTTGTGCTGTGGATAATATTTTACAATATAACAAACAAAAAAATCAATAGCATTTTTAAAAAAAAGAATAAATGTAACTTACATGTGTAATCTAAAAACTACCAATATGGTTGTGAAATCTGTTATTTTGTATGTTTTATAAGAACGCAATGTGCGCAAACTTACTAAAGTAGGCAACCCTCTAAAAAGAAAGAAGATAGACCAACGTCAACGGGATATTCCATCGAATAAATTTCGCTATTTTTCGCGAAAAAGAGATAGTTGATTTTCTGCAAACTGAATTGCTTGTTGTATCCGATCAAGTACTGGTGCGTTTGGGGGGAGTACTCTTTGTTGATGCGTGGTTTGTTGAGCTTTTTCTTGTAGCGCTGTTTCTAAAGCCTTTAAAAAGTTTGTATATTCTTGTAATTGTTTGGGTTTCAGGGAGCGAAGTGTTTCTTGCCATTGTTCATTCATAAGTATGTGCAACGCAATGTCTGTTGCTTCCCAAATTTTATAATCGCTAGAGAGTTCTTTCCCAAGGCTTCTATCTAATGCGCGAAATGTTGATTTCGACAATGTTTCAAATGCTAATATCACTTGAGGATGTTCGTCAATTTGAAAGTAGTTTAACATACAATGGTGTGCTTCATGAATAAATAATTGCTCGAGTATGCGCGAAATAAACTTTTTATTTATTTTCGCTGTATTATTCGCTTTAAACATATCGCCTGTGCCAATATGAATCGTATGGGGATCATCCATAAAAACGTGTGCTGCTACATTATCAAAGTATGTGATTACTGTATCTTGATCGAGCTCAATCTGCATGATAACCTCACCTGGATTGAGGCCATAAAAACGCTCTGTTTGTTCTATTCCACGTTGCATGTGTGGATAGAGATCACTATATTTTTTACTCAAATCCTTACCAGTGGGTTCGGTAATAACAGTGTACGGCCCTACCGTTCTTACTGTTCTTTTGTCTTGATCATGTAAAAATTGATCGACAGGTTGTTCTATCCCAAGTGGAGAAAGATCAAGTGCCACGTTTGGCTGCTTTATCTGTGGCTTTGGCCAAATCGTTACTTTTTCTTGCGCTAAACCAGAAGGATCATCTTCATACAATACTCTCATTGTGTATGCTGGTTGCTCAATGCTCCAATGATCTTCTCGTCCTTGTATTTCTTCGGGTGTAACTCTTCTCTCAAAATCAATTCGTTTACAAGGGACATTGAGAGAAAGTTTTTTTCCTTCAAAATCCTTGCCTGACACATAGACTGTATCCACAGAAAGGCGTTGCTGAGACTTTTTCGATCTGCCGAATGTGATTGTTATACCTTCATACTGTTGCAAAAGGTTTTCTAAACCTGGTCTTTCTTGATAATAATCTTCCCATGCCATAGAAAAATTTTCATCTGTTTCTACATCAAGATTCAAGATTTCTTTCAAACGATTTAGCTGATAGAGTGATCGTTGAGCAATCACGTCTTGAATATCATTTGCAATTGTATGTGCGTTAGCTATGTCGACTCTTGCCAGCGAACGTTCGTAGATTTTTTCTGTAGCAAGCCAATCGAACATACTAACAGAAACACTGTCGTCTTTCTCTTCAACAAGCAATTGATAGGGGTATATATTTACTCTTTCTGTGGCATTTATTTCTTGATCACTCTGCAACCGTTGCATAGGTGTTGCATGACTATCCATGCTCACTTCAAAAAATAACGCACGCATAAGAGATGAATTAGCATTGGATGGCTGTTCAAGATATCCAAAGGTGATTCCTTGCACCAATTCTATTGGCCGTTTGGTATGATGATAGAGTTCAACAATACGTTGTTGAAATGCTGTAGCATTTTGCTCGAAGGTTTGTTCTTTGAGCTTAATCTCTTCTGTGGATGGTTGTTCAGCTTTTTCTTCAATGGCCTGTGGTTCTACTTCATCTGGCATTTGTGCTGAAACTTCAGTTGATAATGAAAACAGTGATACAAGCGCAAGTGCTTTTACCAATTTTTCTGCATGTTTTCCTTTTGGATGTCTTCTTAACCGATCCAATATACTTTGTCGCCATCCTATTTCACTTTCATGAAAATCAATAGTACTGTCTGGGCATCTTTCCCGTGCATTGATACGTTGTTCTACATTAGTTTTCCTCATAAAGAATATGCTGTAATTGTATTTTTTCTTCCACTAGTATTTGTGCCTGTGGATTACTTTTTTCTCGTGTTGCTGCGATTTTTTGTATCAAATTTTTTATGAATATATTAAACAATTCGGGATGTTTTGATAAAATCCACACAACTTCTTTTCGTTGCTGATCATTGAGTACTGCAAGCAATGTGTTCGGATCAGCATGCCGCAACCTTTTTGTAATATCTGACATATAATGTATCTTACCTATGCTTGAGTATATATTCAAGCAGGTACAGCGTTTT